>Ga0138256_10001720_pt1 | contig 23594 bp, 20 predicted proteins | sample KNB2016incub_MG_FD_105486 | JGI IMG/M metagenome (GOLD analysis project Ga0138256, IMG submission 105486) | Active sludge microbial communities from wastewater in Klosterneuburg, Austria - KNB2014incub_MG | ecosystem: Engineered > WWTP > Activated sludge > Unclassified | place: Austria... | reverse complement strand
GCGTTCAGCTCGGGCTCCGCGACGGTAACACTCGCCGTTCACCCGCTTTACGGGCAGGAGCTGACGGTTCGTGGGGCGTTCGGACGCTACGCCTTGTGGGTTGAGACGCCCAACGGGCAGCTGTGTCCCGGTCCAGCGACCTTTCCACTGAAAAAGTGACGCCTCTTTCCGGCCTCCAGCCGACGATCCCGGCCTCCCGGAGGCGCTGGTCTGCCGGTCCCGGACACGTCGGCTTGCGGCGCGGCTTCGCCCGCGCTGGTGCTCGCACCACGCGCAGCGTGACGAGGATGGAGCTCACGCCCGCCTCCGCTTCGCGCCATCGCTCACGCCGCTTCGCGCAGGCCGACCACCGGCAGCTCGGGAAATCCGCCGACGTGGTCGACCACCAACGCGAGCGAGCCGCGGGCGCGGCGCACCGGCGGCCCGCTCCGGATCGGATACCGTGCCCTGGGCTCGATGCGCGCCCGCTGGCGCGGCGGCGGCGCGCCGGTCAACGTCTCCCGGGGCGTGCGGCCGTCGAGCGACGCGTGGGGCCGGTGCTCGTTGTACCAGCGCTGGTACGCCGCCATGGCCTCGAGCATCCGGCTTTCGGTCGACGGCACGTGGATGCGACGCAGGAACTCCTGCTTCAGCGACAGGATGAAGCGCTCAATGATCGCGATGCTGCCGTGCTGGCCGACCGCGCCGTAACGTGGCTTCGCCCCGTGGCGCTTGCACCAAGCGCGGTACTCGCTCTGAAACTGCGAGCCCTGGTCGCTGATCAGGTGGCTCGGCGCCGTGCCGGCGTGGTGCACGGCGTCGTCGAGAGCTGCGCACACGTCGGACGTACTCGGCTCGCGCCTCACGACTCGGAAGGCCAAAAGCGAGCGCGTGAAGTGATCGAGCACGAGCACGAGGTGCCACGAGAGCAGCCAGCACAGGACGACCGAAAACGGCCACCATGGCGTCCAGTAGCCTCGACCCGGGGGCCCGATGGGGATCGTGGTCAGGTCCACATGCCAGACGTGGTGTGGGCGCTTGGCCGTCACGACTCGCGGGGCTGGCTCCGCAGCGGCTTGCTTCGCGTCGTCCGGACTCGGCGACTCCGGCTCCGGTTGCGGGCTGGCCGGGCGCTTCGCCCGCGGGCGTTCGAGCATCCGTCGCACGGTGCTGGCCGCGAGGCACAGCCCCGCGCGCAGGAGCACCTCGGCCTTCTTGCGGCGTCCGAAGCCGGGCGCGGTGTCGTGCAAGTGGTGCACCAACTCCACCGCCGCGTCACCGAAGGTGTTGACCGGCCGGCGAGGTGCGACCAGGGCTTTCGGCCCCTGCTCTTCGAGTCGCGCGGTCCAGCTGGCGACCGTCTTGGGTGTGAGCACGAGCTCACGCGCGGCGCGGGCAGTGCTCCAGCCGGCACGGCTGCGCAACGTCAGGATGGCCAGCCGCTCGCAGGGCTCGTACTGCGGGCGGCGCAGCGCCTGCACGCGCGAGAGGCGCGCGCGCAGCAGGCGGCACTGCTCTGCGAGGACCGCGCAGTGCTCGCGCGCAGCGTCGAGCTCTGCGACGAGCTGCGCGCGCGGGTCCGGGCTGTGCTCGAAACCCGCGCGGACCTCGAGAAGCGCCAGCCGCTCCAGCCCAACCGCAGCAGCGAGCGCGCGTTTGACGTGGCGCTCCCAGTCCCGCGGCAGCGGGAGCGCGGACGAGAGGGGGGCGTTCATTCGGAGGAGGCTCGGCGCGCCGGGAGCGCGCGTCCAGCCGGCGAGCGCTTGGCTCGCGCCGCGACGCGCAGCCTACCCCGCGAAGCCGCACCGGCAGCGCACGCCGTGCCCGAACCGGGTCAGAGCACCCCAGCCTTGCGCGCGGCCGCGATCAGCGCGGCGGGGCTCTGCCCCAGCCGCTCGGCGTGCAGCTCGCACACGCTCGAGACGCTGTCGTGGATCGACACCACGGCAGACAGGCGCGAGGCCACCAGCGCGCCGCGGATCACGGTGCGCATCAGCGAGACCACCACGCCCTCGCCTTCGAGCGCCACGTGCACGTGATCGCAGTGGCGTCGGATCTCGCCGACCACCTCTTTCATGCGCGAGCGCAGCTCTTTGCCGGGGGGCCCGGCGGCGTTCGAGAGAACGGCGCAGAAGATCAGCGGCTCGCCGGCGCGCGAGCGCGCCGTGGCCAGCTCGCCCAGCATGGCCTGGGCGTCGGACCAGCCGGGGGGCGCGAGCCAGCGCACGAAGAACACCCGCCCGACCGCGCCCGCCGTGAAGCTCTTCTGACTCATCGCGCCCTGCCCGTGACCGGGCGGCGCGACCGTATCATGGCCCCGGGCGACCCGTGGCGGCGTCCAGCGCGGTGCGGCCGGCCGCGGTGGGGATCACCACCTTGCCCTTCGGCCCGGGCTCGATCGGCTTGCACGAAAGGCTGAGCGCGCCGCGCTGCACGTCGCCCACCGGCGCCGGCAACGTGGCGTTCCAGAGCGCAGAGCCGTCGGCCCGGGACCAGGCTGTCACGCGGTGAGCGTGCGCGAACACCACGCGATCGGGCAGGCACGCCATCAGCAGCTCGGCCGCGCCGCCGTCGAGCTTTGCCGGGGGCGCGGTGGTTGGTCCGAGCCCCAGCGGCAGCTCGCGACGCTCGCCCTCGGCCGGGTAAGGGCTCAGCACGGCGAGCACCGAGTAGGTCGTGGCGCCGCCCATGCTCACGCTGGCCCCGGTGGTGAAGCCCAGCGCGATCTCGGGCAAGTCGCCCGACTTCGCGCAGCGACACGTGGCCGACAGCTCGTACCGGGGTTGCCACGGGCGGGGCTTCGCCGGCTCTGGGGGCAGGGGCGACGGGCGCGCCGCAATGGGCGGCGGCGGCGACGGCACGCGGGCTCCGAACACCAGCACTCCGATGATCGCGAGCGCCGCCACGAACGCGGCAGCGACGGCACCCAGCACGACCCAGGCCTTCTGCTGCTGACGCCGGGGCGCGGTCAGCTGCTCGACGCGATCCCGAAGCTGCTGCGCTTCGATCTCGAGCGCGGCGCTGCGCGCCGCGGCTTGCTCGAGGCCCTCGGCGCGCTGCCGCTGCTGCTCGACCTCGGCCTCGAGCTCGGCCACCCGAGCGCGCAGCACGGGGCGATCGTCGCGGTAGTCGCTCACCCCGCTACTTTCGCACGGCCTTGACCGGCGTGAGCGGGTTCACGCGGTCGAAGGCCTCGGTCAAGAACCGGTCGCGAACCTTGCGCGCGGCCTCGGGCTGGTCGCGCCAGGGCACCGCCACGGCGAAGATCAGGCAGGCGTCGGGGTACGCCGGATACGCGGCCCAGGCGGCGGAAAACTCGCGGCGCGAGAAGCCGACGTCGGCATAGCCGTCGACGAAGTGAACACTGAGGGGCTTGTCGCGCCACTTGGCGGTGCGCTCGCCGATGGCCTCGAGCTTGGGCTCGAACGCCTTGGACTGCCCGCGCGCCCAGGTCTCGAAGCGGCGAATGCAGGTGCGGCTGTCGACCGGGGTGCCCGGCTCGACGTCGTGCACGAACGCCAGCGCCAGCACATGGTGATCGTCGCCGTAGCGGAAGCCCAAGAAGTGCTCGACGCCCCAGTAACGCACGCGCTTCCACTTGGGTGCGTCGGGCAGCGGCACCAGCAGCTGGTTGTCCTTGTCGTTGCGCTCGCCCCAGGGCTCTTTCGACTGCCGGTCCAGCGCGGCAAAGTGCGGGTCGTGCGCGTTGCCGCCCGGCTCGGCCACGGTCACCGTCTCGGCCCGCGGCGGCGTGCCGGGGGGCTGCGGCGGCACCCCGCTCGAGCCGCAGGCGGCGCACAGCGCTGCGGCGCAGAGCAACCACGGCCGGGACATGACGGTTGGACGGACCACCTGCCCCAATGATGGACTGGGCCGCGGCGGGCGCCAACGCAGGGCGCGGAGCCCCGTGGAATCCGTTCAGACTTCGAAGGTCTTGAGCCGGATGGCGCCCGGGTCGGCGACGCCCAGCCCCAGCTCGCCGGCGGTGCGGATGTAGCGGGGCTCGCGCTTGCTGTCTTTCAGGCTCTTCAGACCCTTGTCCTTGCGCAGCTGATCGACCAGTTGCCAGCCCACCGTGTCCATCGCCACCGGATCGGTGGCGACGTAGACCGCGCCGTACACGAGGCGTGTCTTCGGATCTTTGTCGAGGGGGCCCTTGTCGTACATCACCTTGAACGCGTCGCTGATGTGCAGGCGCACGCGGCTGGTGACGGCCGGGTGGTTGTAGAGCATGGCGATCTGCGGGCTCGCCAGGTGCGCGTGGTGGTCTTCGGGGTTGTTGATGTTGCCGTGGGTGATGTTCTTGAGGGTGCCGGTGTAGCCGCAGATCGAGTGATCTTTGATCTGCGTCATGTCGATCACCGCGGTGGCCTCGAGCAGCTGCCGGCAATACTTGGTGCCCACGCCCTGATAGACCTTGATCTCGCTCATCGGGTGGTCGTTGTTGTTGTGTGTCGTCGACCGCACACCCGCCGGCAGCTTGAAGTTCTTGACGTTCACCCGGCAGCCCGAGAGGTAAGAAGGGTACTGCTCGTAGACCATGATCTTGGCGGGCGGCACGCCCAGGGCAATCACCGCCTCGACCACCGGCAAGATGAGCTCGAAGTTCACCGCCATGGTGGCGCCCTTCTGACCGGCGATGCCGTTGGGCTTGATGGCGACCACGTCGTCTTTGCTGATGAACCGCTTCATCGCTTCGACCAGGTTCGACGCGCCGGTCAGCTCCATCATCGCCTTCTCGAGCAGGCGCTTGGCCACGTCGGCCTTGGGCCAGAGCAGGTTGGGCTGCATGGTGGACTCGGCGCCCCCCTTGGCCGCGACCTTCACCACGCGACCGGGCGCATCCATCGGCAAGAAGCCGCCAGGGCGCGTGGCGACCAGGGGCGGGGCGGCAGCCTGGGCGTGGGCGTCACCATCGAGGGTGGCGGCGCCGGCGAGAGCAGAGGCACCCGCGAGGAGCGCACGGCGAGTCAGGCTCATGGCTCTCGGGTATCACGCGGGCTTTCCTCGGGCAAACCGGCGCCGCCGGGATGGTCTTCCTTCTCGGCGGTCGTCCGGGACGCGGGCTCATCACGCACGCCCGCGGCGCGGAACACCAGCACCCCGGCCCCCGCCGCGATCAGCGACAGCGCGAGCCAGCCCCAGAGCACGCGCCGGCGATCGTCGGGGAAGCGCGATCCGATCTGCACGATGCCGTCGCTGAACTCACCCCGCGGTGCCAGCGCCTCGTGCTGGTCGCGTCGCTCGGCCGCCCGTGTGCAGGGCTCGCCCCCGGGCAGGCGCGGACCGTCGTAGTCACCGCGGTAGATGTCGTCGGCGCTCGGCAGGTTGCCGTCGTGATCGACGCCGGTTTCGCACACCGGCCAGGCGTCGACCAGCGACGATCGATGGCGCGCCTGCTCGTAGGTGCGCGGCACGGCGTAGGCCAGGGCCGCCAGCGCCGCGAGCACGAAGACCGCGCGTGCACCGTAGGGCGACGACGCCATCAGCTGGCGCACGATCAGCGCAGCCCCCAGGGCGCCGGCGCCGAACAAGAGGGCGCTGGTCGGTGCTTCCGTGCCGGTGGCGCCGCGCAGCGCCGCCGACAGCGCGCCCACCGAGGTCGAAGCAATGAGCGCGTCCCAGGTGGGAAAGAGCGCGACCATCACGAACACCAAGAGCGCCGCCAGGTTCCGCCTCACGGACCCGGGGGCCTCGGGAGCGGAATCAGGTTCTGGAGCCAGAAGCTCGGGCTCGGGGGCCTCGGGCTCGGAGGGCAGCGCCGGCTCGTGGGGCGCGCTGGCAGCCGCCCGACGCACGCGGCGCGCGAGATCGATCAACAGCGCCGCCAGCGCGATCTGGATCACCAGCAGCCCGGTGCGCAGGCTCACGGGCTGCGGCCCCGTCGCCGAGGTGAGCAGACGATGCAGCGGGAAGGCGGTGTCGATCAGCACGAAGGCGAAGGTGGCGCCCACCGCGGCGGGCGGCAGGCGAACCCGGAGCGCGGCGGCCATGCGCGTGAGCGCCAGCCCCAGCGCCAGCAGGCCCGCGGTGCGTGCCACGGCGGCGAGCAGCCACAGCTCGCGCTCCGAGATCGCCTCCGAGCTGCGACTGCCCATGCCCAGGAGCAGCACCAGGCTGGCGAGGCCGACCAGCACGAACGAAAACGTGGCCACCACCGCCGGGGTCACCGCCCGCGAGGACGGCGGCACGCGCGTCAGGCGCACCAGCGCCACCACCAGCGCCACCGACACCAGCACGTAGAACAGCTGGTAGCCCGCGGAGACGACTGTCATCACGATCAGCGCGCCCGGATCCTTCGCCGCGATCCCCGGGGCGAGCTGCATGTTCTGCAGCTGCACGCCCACGCTGCCGAGCGTCAGGACCAGCCACGCGCCGATCAGCCACGAAAGCCCCGAGCGCACCGACGACCAGCTCGCGGTGCGCGCGAGCTCTCGCCGTCCGCGCGCGGTGACCATGACGCTGGCATCATGGCCGAGGTCCGGTGGCGATCGCCATGGCGAAGCGCGGGTTCGCCAGCCGCCGCGCCCGCGTTCGAGCCGGTTTTTGCCCGCCCTTGCCCTGGCACGGCCTTCGCAAACCTCGCGCACAGGGCCGCGGCACTTCGCCGTGGCCACGGAGGACGCGAACATGCAGGACGGAAAACTGAAGGTTGCCTATGTCATCACCCAGCGCAACGGCAAGAACCACTGGACGCGCATCGGCGTCGGGTTCGTGAACCGCGACGGGTCGATCAACATCAAGCTGGAGGCCGTGCCGGTCTCGGGCGAGCTGCAGATTCGGGATCAGGTCCCGCGCGAGAACAACCTCACGCTGGTGGGCCGCGACAGCAACAAGAACGGCCAGGCCGTGGCCGAGCTGGGGTGAGCGTCATGGCGACCCCGGAGCACGAGACAGCTGCCAGCGCCCGGAGCCCGTGGTTCCCGGTGGCGCTGAAGGTCGCCGGCATCGCGGCGCTCATGACCGGGCTCGCAGGCATCGGTGCGGCGTCGATGATCCTGGGCGACGGCGGCGTGGCCGTCGCCCGGGGTGCCGCCCCGAGCGCGCCCAGCGCCGAACCCGAGCCCGAGCCGGCGCCTCCGGCACGCGCCGGTGTGGAGCGCCCCCGCGCGCCCAGCGCCGCCGTGACCGCCGACGGCAAGGTGATCTTGAACCTGGCCGAGGTGGACGACCTTCGTCGCCTGCCCGGCATCGGCAAGCGGCGAGCCGAAGCCATCCTCGAGCTGCGCGCCCGGCTCAAGCGCTTCCGCCGCGTGTCGGATCTGCTGCGCGTGCGCGGTCTGGGTGTGCGCGCCCTGCGCCGCCTCACCCCGCTGGTGGTGCTCGATCCACCACCCGGCGCCGCCGACGCCGGCGTGGACGGAAGCGCGGACGCCGGCGGTGGACGGTAGTCGTCAGCTGGAATAGAGACCCGGGCGAGCCCCACCGTGCGCCGCCCTCGCTTTGCTCGCCCGATTGCGCTCGCCGCGCTGGTGGGCGGGGCGTGTGCCGTTCAGCCGCCGCCGGCCGAAGGCCCCGACCCCGCCCTGGCGGGCCCGACGGCGCCGCCGCCTGCGACGGGCGTCGATGCGGCCACGCCCCCCGCAGCCGATGGCGGCGTCGCTGCACCCGCCGATGCCTCGGCGAGCGCGCGCTGCCCCGCGGACATGCTGCACGTGGCCCGCGACTTCTGCACCAAGGTCGATCGACAGTGCCGGAAGAGCGAGTACGACAAGGCGAACCACATCACCATCTGTCATCGCTTCGAGCCCGGCAGCACGCGGTGCACGGGGCCGCGTCTGCCCCTGGACTTCTGCATCGATCGCTACGAGTACCCGAACGAGAAGGGCGCGCACCCGCCGGTGATGGTCAGCTTCTACGACGCCAGCGGGCTGTGCGCGGCGAAGGGCAAGCGCCTCTGCTACGAGAGCGAGTGGACTGCCGCCTGTGAAGGCCCCGACGAGCTGCCCTTCCCCTATGGCTGGGAGCGCTCGGCCGAGAAGTGCAACTTCGACAACGCCTGGGTCGACCCGAGCTTGAAGAAGATCTATTCGGACGACCCCGGCGTGCGCGACGCCGAGCTGGCGCGGCTCGATCGCAGCGTGCCGAGCGGGCACAAGCCCGGGTGTGTCAGCGGATACGGCGTGCACGACCTGACCGGCAACGTGGACGAATGGGTGCTGGCCGATCGCGACCGCCCCGAAGAGAAGGGACGCTTCTCGGCGCTCAAGGGCGGCGCCTGGGGCCACGTGCGCAACGCCTGCCGCCCGGTGACGACCAGCCACGAGCCCGAGTTCACGTACTACTTCGTGAGCTTTCGCTGCTGTCGAGACCCGGGCTGACCGCGGCGCGCAGCGCCCGCACCAGCGGCTCGATCTCGGCGCGACGCAGCTTGAACTGCGCGCGGTTCGCCACCAGCACGCTGGAGACCTCCGCCACGACCTCGCGCTCTTCCAGATCGTTCTCGACCAGCGTGGTTCCGGTCTCGACCAGGTCGACGATCAGATGCGCCAGGCCGACCAGCGGGGCCAGCTCGACCGAGCCCTGCACGTAGATGATCTCGGCCTGGACGCCCTGCTTGGCGAAGTGCGCGGCCGCGATGTGCGCGTACTTCGTGGCCACCCGAGGCACCGCCGGGATCTCGGCGCCCCGGGGTGCAGCCACCACCATGCGGCAGCGGCCAATGCCCAGATCCAGCGGCTGGTAGAGGTCGTAGCGCCGCTCCGAGAGCACGTCGCGCCCGCTGACGCCCAGATCGGCGGCGCCGAACTCGACGTAGGTGGGCACGTCGTCGGGCTTGAGCATCAAGAAGCGCAGGCGGCCGTCGGCGCTGTCGCGCACCAGCCGGCGGTCGTCGGCCAAGATGCACGCTGCGTCGAGCGAGGCCCGGGCGAACAGCGCCGCCAGCTGCTTGGTGACGCGACCCTTCGGGATCGCGACGGTGAGCGGCCTCACGGCATGCCCTCGAGCGGAACCCGCGCGATGTCGGCGCCGGCGCCCGCCAGCTTCTTCTCGATGTGCTCGTAGCCGCGATCGAGGTGGTAGACGCGGCGCACGATGGTATCGCCCTCGGCCACCAGCCCGGCGATCACCAGCGAGGCGCTGGCGCGCAGGTCGGTGGCCATCACGCTGGCGCCCGACAGGCCCTTGACCCCGGTCACGAACGCGGTGTGGCCGCGCGTGTCGATGTCGGCCCCCATGCGGCACAGCTCGGGCACGTGCATGAAGCGATTTTCGAAGATCGTCTCGGTGAGCACGCTCTGGCCCTCGGCGACGCACATCATGGCCATGAACTGCGCCTGCATGTCGGTGGGAAAGCCCGGGTGCGGCGCGGTGGTCACGTCCACCGCGCGCAGCGGCTTCACGCGGCGCACACGCATGTGCTCGCCGTCGCGCTCCACCTCGACCCCGGCCTGCCGCATCTTGACGATCACCGGCTCCAGGTCGTCGATCGGCGCGTGCTCGAGCAGCACGTCGCCGCCCGCGGCGCCCACCGCCGCCATGAAGGTGCCCGCCTCGATGCGGTCGCTGATGATGGCGTGGTCGAAGGGGTCCAGGGCGTCGGCGCCGTGGATCACGATGATGTCGGTGCCGGCGCCTTCCACCCGCGCCCCCATCTTGTTGAGCACGCGCCCCAGCTCTTCGACCTCGGGCTCGCGGGCGCAGTTGACCAGCGTGGTGCGGCCCTTGGCCAGCGCCGCGGCCATCATCAGGTTCTCGGTGCCGGTGACGGTGGGCAGATCGAACACGATCTCGGCACCCTTGAGGCGCGGTGCCTCGGCCACGACGTACCCGTGCTCGACCCGGATGGTGGCCCCCAGCGCCTCGAGCCCGCGGATGTGCTGATCGATGGGGCGCGCGCCGATGGCGCAGCCGCCGGGCAGCGAGACCTTCGCGCGGCCGTGGCGCGCCACCAGGGGCCCCAGCACCAGCACGCTGGCTCGCATCTGGCGCACCAGCTCGTAGGGCGCCTCGGGGCGGATCGGCCCCGAGGCAGCCGAGACCCGCACCTCGGGCGCGGCCACGGCCACGTCGCGACCCAGGAAGCGGAGCAGGGCCGAGGTGGTCTCGATGTCGCGCAGCCCGGGCACGTTGCGCAAGAGCGAAGCGCCGTCGGAGAGCAGCGTCGCGCACAAGATCGGCAGCGCGGCATTCTTGGCCCCCCCCACGGCGATGCGGCCCGACAGCGGGCCGTTGCCTCGAACTCGAATCGCATCCATGACTGCGTCGTCGCCTACGCTCGGCAGGCCGAAAGGGCAAGGAAAAAGCCCGCGGGTCACCGCCCCCGATCCGCGCTACGCTGGCTCGCCGCTGGCCATGAGCCAAGACGAACCGCGCGACCTCGACTCTACGATGGGCATGACCCCTTGGTCGGCGCCTTCGGTCTCGGGCGAGCACGTGATCTTGAACGGTCGCTACGAGATCCTCGGCTTGCTGGGCTCCGGCGGCATGGGCAGCGTGTACCGCGCGTTCGATCGCGAGCTGGATGAGCTGGTGGCGCTCAAGACGCTGCGCTCCGATTCGGTCGCCTCGCCGCGCACGCTCGAGCGCTTCCGGCGCGAGGTGAAGCTCGCGCGCCGGGTCACGCACCCCAACGTGGCCCGGACGTTCGACATCGGCGAGGACGGAAACGAGAGATTTCTGACGATGGAGTACGTGGACGGGGAGTCGCTGGCGGCGCTGATGGGCCGCGAAGGGCGGCTCTCGCCGGCGCGCGCCACCGCCATTGCGCTTTCGCTGTGCTCGGGGCTCGCGGCCGCCCACGGCGTGGGGGTGGTGCATCGGGACCTCAAGCCCGAAAACGTGCTGATCGAGAAGACGGGCCGGGTGGTGATCACCGACTTCGGAATCGCGTGCGCCCGGGCCGACGCCGCCGACAGCCGCGCCACGGCGGGCGTGGTGGTGGGCACCCCCGCCTACATGGCACCGGAACAGGTCGAGGCGCAGCCGGACATCGACGCCCGTGCCGACATCTACGCCCTCGGGATCTTGATCTACGAGATGCTCACCGGCGCGATGCCCTTCACGGGCACGTCGCCCTACGCCATCGCGTCGGCGCGGCTCACGCTGGACGCGCCCGATCCGCGCCGCGACCGACCCGATCTGCCCGAGGCCCTGTGCCGCGTGGTGATGCGCTGCATGGCGCGGGACCGGCACGACCGGTACCCGAGCGTCGAACGGGTCTCGGCCGAGCTCAGCGCCGGCGCACCCACGCAATACGACGAGCTCCACGTGTCGCATCCTTCCGGCGCGTGGCAGCCCCCGAACCCAGCGGCAGCCACCCGCCCCGGTGACAAGACCTTGGCGGTGCTGCCGTTTCGCAACGCGGGCCCGCCGGGCGACGACTACCTTGCCGACGGCCTGACTGAAGATCTGATCGACACGCTCAGCATGTCTCCGGGGCTGAAGGTGCGTCCGCGGGCCAGCGTGCTGGGCCTGGGCGGCAAAGACCCGCGCGAGGTCGGGAGCAGCCTGGGGGTGCAGGTGGTGGTCGACGGGTCGGTGCGGCGCGCCGGCGGGTCGCTGCGCGTCGCGACGCGCCTGATCGGGGTTTCGGACGGCTTTCAGCTGTGGGCCCGACGCTTCGACCGCCCCGAAGCCGACGCGCTGGTGGTCAGCGACGAGGCGGCCCATGCCATCGCTGCCGCGCTCAGCGTGGACGCCGCCGCGCCCCTGCGCGAAGCACCCAGCGACGCCAGCGCGGTGGACCTCTACCTGCGCGGCAAGCACGAGCTGCGGTTGATCTGGCGCGAGCCGGTGCGACGCGCGGTGGAGCTGTTCGAGCAAGCCCACCGCCGGGCGCCCGGCGACGCCACCCTCCTGGCCGCGTATGCCCGAGCGCGTGCCCGCCTCTGGTATTACGACGGCGGCGCTGCGGAAGCGCGGGAAGCACGCGCGCTGGCCGAGCGTGCGCTGGCGCTGGCGCCCGAGCGCGGCGAGAGCTGGCTTGCGCTCGCCTCCGTGCGCCTGGTCGAGCAAGACGTCACGGCCGCCGCGCAGCTCTTGGCGCAAGCGCTGCGCCGCTCACCCCAGCTGGCCGAAGCGCACGAGCTGTGGGCCGAGATTGCCCTCGAGGCCCACGACCCGGCGGAAGCGCTGGCCCGCTATCGCGTGGCGCTGGCCCTGGATCCCGAGCTGCGCTGCCGCTACCACATGGCGCGCCTGCACGCTTACGCGGGGCGCTGGGCCGAGGTCGACGCACTCGAGGGCGCCCCCGCCGAGGACGAGCAGACCAAGACCCTGCAGATCGCGTCGCGCGTGCGGCTCGCGCTCTGGTCTCCGGACGCGCAGCAGCGCATCCGCGACGTCACCGTGCCCGAATCGGCAGAAGACTTGCTCCCGGTGAAGTACGCGCGAGCGGGGCTGTCGGTGATCGCCACCGGCAAAGTGTCGGACGAGGTGCGCGCGTTCATGGACGCCCAGTTTGCTCAGCGTGACCAGGCGCCACGCCTGGCGACCTTCAAGCACATGCTGGCCACCGAGCTGAACGCGTTCGTGGGCGACCTGCCGGGCGCCGTGCGCCAGCTCGAGTCGGCGGTGAGCGCGGGGCTCTCCGACCAGAATTGGGTCGAGCGCTGCCCGGTCCTCGGCCCCCTCGCCGGGCTGGCCGAATTCGAGCGCCTTTCGGCCGTTGTGCGCGAGCGGGCCGCACGGGTGCGCGCCGGCTGATTTTTTCTTCGGCCTCCGGCAGGGGCCGAGACTAGTCTTGCCGACCATGCGAACGAGCCAGAGGCTCGCCCTCCTCGCGAGTGTTCTCGTCATCGAAAGCGCGGCCGTAGCCGAGCCGCAGCCTTCGCTCGACCTGCGCAACTTCCATCCGCCGGCCGATCCGGCCGGGTCGCTCTACCTCGAGCCGAGCTCGACGCCCGCCGCCGGTGACTGGAACGTCGGCGCCTGGCTGTCGTACGCCAACCGCGGCGTGTGGCTGGAAGACGCCTCGGGGTCCCGGGTGGCCGTTCCGCTCGAGAACCAGCTCTCGCTGGACTACGTCGCCGCCGTCGGCGTGCTCGACCGGCTGGCCCTCAGCCTGACGTTGCCGACGGTGCTCTATCAGAACGGCGACGACGTGAGCGCCCAGCTGGGCGACGGGCGGCTGCCGCAGACCGCGCTGGGTGACGCCGCGTTCGGGCTCAAGGCCACGCTGGTTCCGACCAGCAGCCTGGGCGGGTTCGGCCTGGCGGCGCTGGCACGGGTCACCGCGCCGACCGGCGACAGCCGTGCGTTCGTGTCCGACGGCGCCGTGACCGGAGAGCTGCGCCTGCTCGCCGAGCTCAAGTTGATTGCGCTCACGGTGCAGGCCACCGGTGGCGCCAAGGTCCGAGGCGAGCAGCGCACCTACGTGGGGGAAGATTTCGGGCACGAGCTGCCGTGGGGCGTGGCCCTGGGCCTGCGGCCGCAAGCGCTGGGCATCGACAAGGACGGTCGCTGGACCTGGACTGCGGAAGCCCGGGGCCAGATCGCAATGTCGCCAGAGCTCGGCAGCGCGCCCGCATCGCCGGCGTTGGCGGGGCTGTCGGCCCGCTACGCGCTGGGCGACGTCTCGCTGATCGGCGGCGCCGAGCTGCCGCTCAACCAGGCCGTGGGCAGCCCGCGCGTGCGCGGGGTGCTGGGCGTGTCGTGGGCACCGCGGTTCTACGACGAAGACGGCGACGGTGTGGCCGACGAACGGGACGAGTGCCCCGAGCTGGCCGAAGACAAAGACGGCTTCGACGATCGGGACGGCTGCCCGGACTTCGACAACGACGACGACGGCGTGCCCGACGAGGAAGACAAGTGCCCCGTCGAGCGCGAAGACGAAGACGAGTTCCAGGACGACGACGGCTGCGCCGAGCCCGACAACGACGGCGACGGCGTGGTCGATGTGCAAGACGCCTGCCCGAACGAGGCAGGCACTGCGGCAGGGAGCAAGCGTGGCGTGGGCTGTCCGTCGAAAGACGCCGACGGCGACGGCGTGGACGACAACCTCGACAAGTGCCCCGACGAGGCCGAGGACAAGGACGGTTTCGCCGACGACGACGGCTGCGCCGACCCGGACAACGACCGCGACGGCGTGGCAGACGAAGAGGACGCCTGCCCGACGGTCAAGGGCGAGTCGCGCTCGGATCCGAAGCTGAACGGCTGCCCCAGCCCCGACAAGGACGGCGACACGTACGACGACGCGGCCGACAAGTGCCCGGATCAGGCCGAAGACTTCGACGGCGTGGACGACGAGGACGGCTGCCCCGACGTGGACGCGGCGAAGCCCGGCAAGCCCCTGCTCGAGCTCAAGCCCAAGGGGGATCGCCAGTCGGTGAACTGGCGAGTGCCACCCAAGCTCACCGGCAAGGCCGATGCCGTGGACATCGATCCCAAGACGCTGCCCAGCATTCGCGCGCTGGCCAGCGAGCTGAACAAGAACCCGACCTGGGTCGCGCTGGTCGGCTTCCGCGCCGGCGGCGCGAGCCCGGCGGCCGAGCAAGAGGCGCTGAACAAGTCCTTCGCGCTGGTGAACTCGCTGCGCTCGCTCACCCATCGTGACGACGTGGCCGAGAGCATCGGTTGGAGCGCGGTCAAGGCCGAGCCGGGTGCCGCCGCGAACGGATACGGTGTGCTGGTGCTGGGCGCCGGAACGAGCGGCAAGCTCGAGCTGGCCGCGCCGGTCCGGAAGATGCAACCGCTGGTTCCCCCGAAGCCGGGTCCGACCACCGCGCCGCCGCCGAAGGCACCGGCCACTCCCAAGGCAGCGCCCGCGCCCAAGACCGCGCCCGCGCCCAAGACCGCGCCCGCGCCCAAGACCGCGCCCGCACCCAAGGCCGCGCCCGCGCCCAAGGCCGCGCCCAAACCGCCCGCGCCGAAGGCGCCCCCCGCGCCGAAGAAAGCCCCGTGAAGCTCCGGCTCGCCGCCGCGCTCATCGCCGCTGCCGTGCTCTCCGGCGCGCCGTGGGTCGCTGCCGCGCCGCCCAGGGCCACGCCGGTGCGGCGTCCGGCGTCGCGGCGCCCGCCACCGAAGCCGGTGAAGCCCGCGGCGGCTGCCCCCAGCGCGCCCACCGGATTCAAGGCGCGGCTCGGCATTGCCAGCGCCTCGCGCGCCATCAAGTCGGCGGAAGTTGCCGAGCGCGTGCGCGGCTTCGAGCGGCTGGGCGCGGTCGGTACCGCCGCAGCCACCGAGCTCTTGGCGAAGAGCCTCGAGCCGGGCGGTGCCGCCAAGGGCTTCGAAGATCGTCTGACGGTGGTCCGCGCTCTGGCTCGGTTCGCCAGCGAGCCGGGGCCGCGCCAGGCCCTGGCGCGCGCCATGGCCAGCGCCACGTCGGGCCGCGCCGACGACGCCGGCGAGACCTTGGTCCGCGACACGGCCGCGTTGGCCCTGGCGCGATCGGGCCACAAAGACGCGCTCGAGATCCTGGGCAAGGCGCTGCGTCAAGAAGGCCCCATCGCCGCGTCGGCGGCGCGCGCCGTCGTGGCCCACCCCCCGCGCAGTCTGGAGCCGATCGTCTCGGCCCGCGGGGCGCCCACCCGCACGCTGGTCGACGCGCTGGAAGCGCTGGGCGATCAGCGTGCGTTCACCACGCTGCGCAGCTGGGTCAAGCACGGCTCTTCCGACCTGAAAGGCAGAGCGGCGCTCGCGCTCACCCGCCTGGGCGACTTCGAAACCGTGGAGCTTGCTCGGCTGTGGCTCTCGAAGCACAAGAAAGACACGCCGCTGGTCGTCGCCGCGACGCACATCTTGGTGGTGGCCCGCGCGCCCGAGGCAGGGCGGGCCCTGGCGGCGCTGCTCGAAAACCCCGACGCTGCCGAGGCCGCGCTCGAGCTGCTGCCCACCGCGCGCACGCCCGAGCTTCTGCCCGTGCTCGAGAAGCGCCTGGCCAAGGCCGACGCCAGCAGCGCCCCGAGCCTTCTCGGCGTGATCGGTCGGATCGGCACCCCGGCAGCCGTTGCCCTTCTGGAGAAGCAGCTGAAGGCGCCGCGGCACGCGAGCGCCGCTGCGTATGCCCTGGGGACCTGCCCCGGCGACGAAGCTCGCGACGCGCTCGGGCGCGCGCTGCTCGCGCCGGGCACGCGGCGGCAGGCCGCGCGGGCCAGCGTGATCCGCGAGGCGCTGCTCGGTGATCGCGTGCCGGACCTCGACGCCACCCTGCGCACGTTGATCGTCTCGGGCGATGCCGCCGATCGTGCCGCGGGCGCGTGGGGCATCGCCAGCCGCGACCCCAGCCTGGCGCGCACGCTGCTCGGTCGCGCCGATCCGGTGGTGGTGCGGGCCGCCGCTCGCGCGGTCCGCGACCCGCGCACGGGGGTGGTGGCCGCCGAGCGGCTGGCGACCGAGAAGGACCCCCTCACCCAGACGGCGCTGGCGGTGAGCCTCGCGCACGAGTCGAGCGCTGCCCACGTCCCCACGGCGGTCGTGCTCGAGCTCGTCGAGTCCGGGGGCGGCGCCGCGGCCGTGGCGGCCAAGGCCCTCGCGGCGCGCGACGCCGAGGCCGAGCGGCCCCAGATCGAGCGCTTCGCGAAGAGCGGCGATCCGCTGATCCGAGCGCACATCGCCCTCGGGTTGGCCGACAGCCGTGAGCCCTCGGCCGTGGGGCTGATGCGCGAGATGTATCGCTTCGAGCAAGACGCCGACGTCCGTCACGCCGTCGTCACCGCGCTCAGCGCCCGTCGCGACCGCTCGCGACTCGAGACGCTGAAGCTCGCCGCCGACCTCGACGGAGACGAGCGCGTGCGCAGCGCCGCGCGCCTGGCCCTGGCTGGGGCGCGCCTGGCAGCGCTGCCGCACGGGCGCGCCACGCTGTGGCTCACCCTGACCGAGAGTGGGGGCTCGGAGCGGCACCCACCCCAGGCGCGCATCGGCACGGCCAGCGGCGTGGCCCTGCCGGTGGTGGCCGATCCCGACGGTCACGTGCTGGTGACCGGGCTGCCCGAGGGGCCGCTTTCGCTGCGCCTTGCCGCCGACGCGCTCGAGCGCCAGGCTGGGGCGCGTTAGGAGATCCGGCATGAGCCCCGAACCCAAGAAGCGACGCGGCCCGAGCGCCGATGCTGGCGAGCCCAGCTTCGAGACGTCCCTGGCGCGCCTGGGCGAAATCGTCGAGCAGCTCGAGTCGGGCGAGCTGGCCCTCGAGCGCTCGCTCGAGTTGTTCGAGGAAGGTGTGCGCTTGTCCCGCACTTCGCAAGCGCGCCTCGACCACGCCGAACGCCGGGTAGAAGAGCTTCTGTCGGTGGACGACCAAGGCAACCCGGTGGTGCAAGAGCGCCCCACGGAGTGAGCGATCCGTGAAGCCCCCTGCCCCGCGCATCGCCGAGAGCGCCGCCGCCGTACTCATCGGCAACGAGCTCTTGAGCGGCAAGGTGCACGAAGCCAACCTGGTGGATCTGGCCAAGACCCTGCGGGCGCTGGGCATCGCGCTGCGCCGCGTGGTGATGATCCCCGACGAGCTCGAGGCCATCGCGCGCGAGGTCGCCATCGAGAGCGCCGCCCACGACGTGGTCTTCACCAGCGGCGGCGTGGGGCCCACCCACGACGACATCACGATCGAGGGCGTGGCACGGGCGTTCGGCGTGCGAGCGCGGATCGACGACTCGCTGGCCGGCATGCTGCGCGCCGCCTATGGGGATCGTTGCACCGAGCACCACCTGCGCATGGCGCTGGTGCCGGACGGCGCCGAGCTGGCCACCACGGCCGAAGACAAGTGGCCGATCGTGGTGATGAAGAACGTGTGGGTGCTGCCGGGGGTGCCGCAGATCTTCCGCATGAAGCTGAGCGTGGTGCGGGCCTGGCTTCAGGGCCCGGCAGCGTTCCACTCACGGGCGGTCGCGACGCGCCTGGACGAAGGCAAGCTCAAGCCGCTGCTCGACCAGGTGGTCGAAGCCCACCCCGGCGTGGACGTCGGCTCGTACCCCAAGTGGTTCGACGCCACCTACAAGACCAAGGTCACGTTCGATTCACGCGACGCAAGCGCCGTGGATGCCGCCCTGGGCGCGTTCGTGGCGCTGCTCGACCCCGGCGACGTGGCCAGCGTGGAGTGATCGCCGGCGCTTCGCCACGGGCGTTCTTTCGAGCGGCGCGGCCCGGCGCTGGCGAACCCCCTGGCGGGTGCGGGCCGGTGCCGGCGATTGTCGCGACTTTCTGCTGGCACGAAGCGTGCTCGGGCAATGGCCATGCACCTCGCCATCGACCTCGCCTTCTCGACCCGGGCGCCCGCCGAGAGCGGCGACGTCGAGCTGGTGTCGCTGCTCATCGGCCCCGTGAAGACCGAGGGCACGCTGACGTCGGCGGCCCGGCTGCTCGACCACGCCGGCTCGCTCGATCGCCTGGCAAGCATGTCCGCCCGCGACATCGCGGCGGTCGCCAAGATCCGCACCGATCGGGCGCTGCGCCTGGTCGCTGCCCTCGAGCTCGGCCGGCGCGTCCAGGCCGCGCGCGCGTTCGCGCCGCGCGAGACGGTCGACAGCTTCGCCGCCGTCGAGCGCTGGGCTGCGCCCCGCTTGGCTCACCTCGAGCACGAAGAGGTCTGGCTGCTCTGTCTCGACGGCAGGAACGCGCTCAAGACCGCCCTGCGGGTGGCCCGCGGCGGTGCGCATGGTTGCGCGCTGACCCCCAAAGATCTGCTCTCGCCCGCGCTGCGCGAAGCCGCCAGCGCCGTGGTGCTGGTGCACAACCACCCGAGCGGGGATCCCACGCCCAGCGCCGAAGACGTGCAGATGACACGGGCCGTTTCCGCCGCCTGCGAGGTGGTGGGGGTCCCGCTGCTCGACCACGTGGTCGTCGCCCGGGGCGGCGCGGCCAGTGTTTTCGAAGGCTCCGAACCCTCGCCTGTTCCATCGGAATGAAAGACGCTCTATGTTGCCCGCCGTGACCGAAAGCGGCGTCGCCCAATTCGCAGCGTTGACCGACGTCGGCCGGCAGCGCGACCACAACGAGGACAACTTCCTCGTCGACAAGAAGCTGGCGCTCTACGTGGTGTGCGACGGCATGGGCGGCCATGCCGCCGGCGAGGTGGCCAGCGCCATCGCGGTACGCACCGTCCACGAAGAGGTGAAGCGCGAGGGCGAGCTGCTCTCGGACTACATCGCCGGCAAGACGGGCGCCGATCGCGTGAGCAAGCGCGACGTGATCAACATGCTCGAGTTCGCGGTGAACCGGGCGTCGAATCGCGTCCACGGCGAGGCCGTGAAAGATTCGAGCAAGCGCGGCATGGGGACCACGCTGGTGTCGCTCTTGATGGCCGGCAACCAGGCGTTCGTCACCTATGTGGGCGACAGCCGTTGCTACCTGCTGCGCAACGGGAGCATTCAGCAGATCACCGAAGACCACAACGTCTACAACGAGCTGATCAAGAAGAAGAAGCTGCCGAAAGAGAAGGCAGAGAAGCTTCTGGCCCAGAAGAACGCGGTCACCCGCGCGGTGGGCGTGTACGAGCATTGCGAGCCCGACACGCTGGTGGTCGACGTGGTCGCCGGCGACCGCTTCTTGCTCTGCACCGACGGCCTGAGCATGTATTTCGAGGGGGACGAGGTCGCCGAGCTGGGCACGCTGCTCAGCAACCGCGACGCCGAAGCCTCGGTCAAGTCCCTGATCGACGCGGCGAACACCCGCGGCGGCGGCGACAACATCACGGCCATCATCGTCACCGTGGGCGACGTCGAGGTGCGCGACGAAACCCGCGCCCAGAAGCTTCAGCTCAAGCGCGACATCTTGGCCAGAATGCCGCTGTTCCGCATGCTGGGCGAGCGCGAGCTGTTGCGCGTTCAAGAGGTGACCGACGTCGTGACGTTCAAGAACGGCGATCGCGTGATCAAAGAGGGCGACCGGGGGGAAGAGCTGTTCATCGTGCTGGGCGGCCAGGTCAAGGTGCAGCGCGGGGGCACCCAGCTCGCCACGTTGAAGCAGGGTGAGCACTTCGGCGAAATGGCGCTGATCCGCGCCCAGCCGCGCTCGGCCACCGTCATCAGCGAGGGCGACAGCGAGCTGATGATGATCCGCCGGGTGGACTTCTTCGACATCTTGCGAAAAGAACACCAGCTGGCGGTCAAGCTGCTGTGGCAGTTCTTGGGCGTCCTCGCCGATCGATTGGCCGACACGAACCGTGAGCTCGATCACGCTCGCGAAGAGCTGGCCGAAGACATCACCTCCGAGATCTTCGACGACGACGAGGACGAGAACCGGAAGACCTTGATCATGCCTCCCCCGCCGCGGTCGCTCCGAACCCCGGGCAGCGACTCGTGACGCGCTTCTCCGCTCTGCTCGCCATGGTCGTGGCCGTCGCGTGCGAGCAGGCTCCCCAGCCCACCGCGGCGACCGCCTCGGCCAGCGCCAGCGCGTCCGCTGCCGCCGTGCCCGCTCCCTCGGCCAGCACCCCGCCGGTGCGTCCGCGGGTCGCCCCCGCCACCCAGCCAGGGTGCCGGGTGCTGTCGCTGAAGGGTGAGGTGAAGGGCCCGAGCGGTCCGGTTCCGAACGGCGGGGTGCTGTACGGCACCGAGTGGCTCGAGCTGGGCAAGGGCTCCGAGCTGTCGCTGCGCCACACGGTGAGCACGCGCGAGCTCACCGTGAAGGGCCCGGGCAAGGCGCTGCCCTGCCTGGATGGCGACGAAGAGGTGCTGCTCGTCGAAGGGACGATCGAGACGGGCTCGGGGGCGGGCGCCCGGCCGGGGGCCGAGGTGGTGATCTACACCAGCTTCGGGACGGTCAGCTATGGTGACGCTCAGATTGCTATCCGTGCGTCCAAAGGCCGGATCGAGATCGCCTCGTCCAAGGGCGAGGCCTGGATCCGCCCGACGCGCGGCGTGACCCGCAAGGGTCCCGAGAAGCTGGTCGGCGGCAACGACAAGGCCACCCTGACCGCCGCCGTCCGCCCGGAAGCCGCTCTCCAGGACTGCGAGCGCGCCGCCGGCGAGGCCGAGTCGCTGGGCCGCGCGGTCTTCTCCCCGGCCCCGGCCGACGGCGGCACGCTGGGCGACCGTGCCGCGGCGCACCTGGTTGCGCGCAAGACGGCTCGGGCCGCATGCGGCTCGGCGCGGGTCGGAATCGCCGGCGAGGCCGACGCCGAGAAGCGCAAAGGCTTGGAAGACCGCTTGGCAAAGGCCAATCAGCAGTGGCAGGCGGTCGGGCCCCCGGGCTCGCCCGCCGCAAAAAGCTCGGCGCCTTGATGCGTCGTTGACAGTTTCGGCCCCGCACCGCTAGCGTCCGCTACGGGCGACGTCGATGAGTCTTCGAAGGGTCAGTCTCGACGCGGTGCGGCTTCACTCTGGGGTCGCCACTGCAGTCATCGTGTTCAGCGCGACCGGTCCGGCCTGGGCGGACGAGCCTCGCAAGGTCACCGAGCCGTCGGTCTTGCGCGAGCCGGCGGAGGTCACGCAAGTGGTCGACGCCTTCGACGAGGACGACCCGTTCGACCTGCACCTCTCGCTCGGGTACCAGCACACCTGGAAGGGCGCCAAGATCCGGCGCGAGAGCTCGGTGCGCCAGGCCGGCCTCACCACCGGTGGCTACGCGTCGGACGACATGAACGTCGCGGAGTACTCCGAGACCACCAGCCGACTGAACACACGCGCCGCCATCGGCGTGTACAAAGACATCCAGCTGGTCTTCCGGCTGCCGATCATCCTGTCCAACAAGCGCAAGCTGTCGGGGCTCGACGGCAGCGACAAGCAACAATCCGTGGTGCTGGCGGGCGGCCCGGGCGAGCAGCTGTTCCGCTTGCCCTTCGAGTCGCCCACGCGCAGCGGGCTCGAGTATCTGGCGGTGGGCCTCGACTTCGCGCTGATGAATCAGTTCCGCGACTTGACCAAGCCCACCTGGGTCATCGGGGTCGAGGGGCGGTTCAACGTCTCTGAGCCGATGCACGCCTGCAGCAACAGCACCGCAGGTCTGAACCAGCCCGGTCCCCAGAAGAAGTGCGCCAGCCCGTCGGACATCAACCGCAACGGGGTGCGCGACGTGATCGACCCGGACACCGGCGACGATCTCGAGGGGCGCGACCTGGGCGCGCGCGACCCCGGCGTCAGCCGCGGCACCACCGGGCTCGAGTTCCACACCTATTTGTCGAAGCGCATCAAGTACATCGAGCCCTACGGCGGCTTCAAAGCCCTGTTCGAGTTCCAGAACGAGAACAGCGACTACGGCACGACCGACCTCAAGGGCTCGCTGGTGAACCACCCGCCGCTGGCCGGCAGCATCATCATGGGGCTCAACGTGATCCCGTGGGAAATCCGGGATCAGTTCCAGCGGGTCACCATCGATTTCCGCTTCACCGGCACCTACCGCTCCGAGGGCCGGGACTACTCCGAGCTGTACGACGCCATCGGCTCCAGCGACGCGCCCAGCCTGCGCATGCCGACCTACGCCTCGTACAAGGCGAACCCGGCCTACAACCCGAACGCGGCCGACGGCCCGAGCAACCCGCGCTCGGTGGTCGATGCCAACTCGCAGCGGGTCTACACCACCGGCCTGACCGACGTGCAGCAGCACGGCACCTACACGCTCAGCACCGAGCTGACCTGGCAGGCGGGCGAGTACGTGAAGTTCAGCCTCGGCGGCGGGTACACCCTGGTGCAGAGCCACCTGCTCACCTTCGACCAGGCCTGCAACCCCGACTTCTCCGACGACATCAGCAAGTCGGGCCCGTGCAAGAGCACCACCCAGTCGGGGTACTCGGCCACCGGCATCCCGAACCCGAACTACCGACCCACCATCAACGCTCCGGGCCGACGCTTCAAGGTCGACGACTCTCACGCCTTCGACGCCTGGCTCAACGCGACGGTCATGTTCTGAGGGCCCCCATGGCCCGTGCTCGACACGCCCTCGGCTCCGTGGCGCTCGGACTCGCGCTGGCGAGCTGGGCTGGCTCTGCGGGCGCCGATCAAGACGAAGTGGTGCTGCTTCCCACGGTCATTCCCGTGGCGGCGTCGCCCAACCAGCTGCCCGAGCTGCGCCGGCCCGACGCGGAAGACGCCTCGACCCTGGCGCGGTGGGCCCGCCAGCTCGACGCGGTCGTGACCGAGGCAGTACAGGATCTGGGGCTCAGGCTCGACGTCTCGGACCGGGCGGCGCCCAGCGCGCGCACGCTCACCGACGACGCGCTGGTGGCCCGGGCAGCGTCGAGCTGGGTCATTTCGCCGCGGCTCGCCCTCGAGGGCGACAAGCTTCGCCTGCACATCATCGCCGTGGCGCCCGGCTCGCGCGTGCTCTTGGTGCGCACTCAAGAGGTCGCGCCCCGGGAGGTGGCGGTGCGCGCCCTGGTCATGACGCGTGACGTGGTTCAGGCGGGGCGCGGCGCCGACGACCCGAAGGCCGACCCGGGCGCCACCCTCGCGCCCGCGCCGGCCGAGAAGCTGGTCATGCCGGCGCGTTCCGCCGGCCGCGCGGTGCTGGCGCTGAACTCGGCGGCGTTCGGCGGTTATGTGGGCCTGTCGCTGCAGAAGGCCAGCGGCTCGAGCGACGACCGCCTCACCTACCCGCTCATCGCCCTCGGCGCCGGCGTCGGCCTGGGCGCTTCGATGATCGTCGCCGACGAGTGGGACGTGGGCCTGGGCGACGCCTGGTTTCTGTCGGCCGGCGCTTGGTGGCCGCTCAGCTCGGGGTTCTTGCTCGCCGACGGCTACGCCGTCGATCCGCCGGACGACCGCTTCGTCTACGGGTTGGTCGGCGCCGGCGCGGGCATGACCTTG
>Ga0138256_10001719_pt1 | contig 23595 bp, 22 predicted proteins | sample KNB2016incub_MG_FD_105486 | JGI IMG/M metagenome (GOLD analysis project Ga0138256, IMG submission 105486) | Active sludge microbial communities from wastewater in Klosterneuburg, Austria - KNB2014incub_MG | ecosystem: Engineered > WWTP > Activated sludge > Unclassified | place: Austria... | reverse complement strand
GCGGGTACGCCTTGCCGGGTGTAGACATGGGTGGCCGTGGCGATACCGGGGGTGAGATCCGACCACTGCCACAACACTGCCAGGTCGATGCCGAGAGGATCGGACAGGCGGCGCAACGCGTCTTCGATCTCGCCGTCGACCTCGCCGGGCCGCAGGTTGATGAATTTGGACGAGATGTCCGAGACCAGGCTCTCGAAGTCCAGACGCTGCTGGACGTTCTCGGCAGAAGACTGCGGTTCGTCGAGCGTGGACATGGCGCCGGATCATAGGTTTGCGCCGCGCGATGGCCAGCAGCTTGAGTCCGTCGCCCGGGCAGGCCGGGCGACGCGTCGCTCAAAGTGACTGGTAGCGCTCGATCGCCGCGCGGGCGTTGAACAGCAGGCGCTCGCGGCCCAGCCGCTGCTCGAGCCCGGCATGTCGCGCGACCTCCAGCACGCCGGGATTCAGCGCCGCCAGCCAGACGACGATGCCGCGCTCGGTGAGGCGCTTCTCGCCTTCCATCAGCGCCTGCAGCGCCGAATATTCGATATCGGGCACCCGGCTCATGTCCAGCACCAGCACGCGTGGCTGGTACTGCTGCAACAGCGCATTGATCTGCTCACCCACGTTCTGCGCATTCACGAAGAACAGCCGTCCCTCCGGCCGCACGATGAGCAGGCCGGGAAAGGTCTCGTCGTCGGGGTGTTCGGGTGAGAGCGGCCGCAGCAGGTCTGCGCCGCGCTTGCGGCCGATGACTGAGACGCGCGGGTTCGCGGCCTGGCTCGCCAACCCGATCATCGACACGATGATCGCCACCACGATGCCCTTGAGCGTGCCGAACACCAGCACGCCCAGGCAGGCAATCAGCGCCCAGCGGAACTCCATCGCGCGCACGCTGCGGATGGCGCGGAATTCGGCCGGCTGGATGAGCCCCACCGAATAGACGATGACCACCGCCGCCAGCGTGGCATTCGGCATCAGCCCCAGCAGCGGCGCCAGCAGCAGCATGGTGGCCAGCGCCGCGCCTGCCGTCACCAGCGACGCCTTCTGCGACTGCCCGCCCGCCGAGCGCACCACCGCGGTCTGCGAGGTGCCGCCGCCGGCCGGCATGGCGCCCAGCAGCGCCCCGCCCAGGTTGGCCGCGCCGGTGGCGATGAGCTCGCGGTTGGCCTGGATGGGCGGGTCGGTCGGTGCGGCAAAGGCGCGGCCGGCAGCGATGGTCTCGGTGAAGCTCATCAGCGCGATGCCCAGGGCCCCCGGCAGCAGGTCTTCCACCAGTGCCAGGTCGGGCATCGTCAGCGCCGGCAGGCCCTGCGGAATGAGACCGACGATCGACACCCCCTGGTCCTGCAGGCCGAAGAACCACGCCGCGGCGATGCCGCCGCCCACCGCCACCAGCGGCGCCGGCGAATGCGGCCACAGTCGCTCCATGCCGATCAGCACGGCGAAGGTGGCCGCGGCCACGGCCAGCGTCAGCAGCGACGTTTCGGGCACGTGCTGCACGACGCTGAGCAGGTCATGGAAGAAGCCCTGCTTGGTGATGTGGATGCCCAGCAGCTTGGGCACCTGGTCGAGCACGATGACGAGGCCGATGCCGGCCTTGAAACCGGTCAGCACCGGCGTGGAGATGAAATTGGCGACGAAGCCCAGGCGCAGCACCGCGGCCAGCATCAGCAACACGCCGACCAGGGCGACCAGCGTGGCCGTCGCCGCCAGCAGCCTGGCCGGGTCGCCGTCGGGCACCGCCAGGCCGAGCTGTGTGCCGGCCAGGATGGCCAGCGTGGTGGTGGAACTGACGCTGAGCACGCGCGACGTGCCGAGCAGCGCATAGATCACCATCGGCACCAGGGCCGTATACAAGCCGACGGCCACCGGCAGGCCGGCGACGCTGGCGTAGGCCATGGCCTTGGGCAGCACGACTGCGGCCGCCGTGAGTCCGGCAACGATGTCGAAGCGCAGCCCGCCGGCCCCGGGCGGCGAGGCCGGCGCTGCAGCCTGGGGCGAGTTCATGAGGAGACTTTCGTTCTCAGTTCAGGCCGGCCTGGCGGCCCGGGCGCGGCCATGCAGGCCGGCGCCACGTTCAGAACCGTTCCTCGACATACCTGAACGGATAGTCGGCGGCCTTGTAGCGGCCGATCTTGCGCTTGGGCAACACCACCTTCTCGGCCTCGATCGGCTTGTGCGGCACGTGCTTGAGGATGTCGCTGATGACGTTCAGGCGCACCCGCTTCTTGTCCTCGGAGCGCGCCACGAACCAGGGCGCCCAGGCGGTGTCGGTGGCGGCGAACATCTCGTCGCGCGCCTTGGTGTAGTCGTCCCAGCGGTCGTAGGACTTCAGGTCCATGGCGGTGAGCTTCCAGGTCTTGCGGCCGTCGCCGATGCGCGACTGCAGCCGTCGCGTCTGTTCCTCGGGGCTCACTTCCAGCCAGTATTTGAGCAGGATGATGCCGGAGTCGACCATCAGCCGTTCGAACAGCGGCACCGTCTGCAGGAAGGCGCGCGCCGTGTCCTCCGGGCAGAAGCCCATCACGCGCTCGACGCCGGCGCGGTTGTACCAGCTGCGGTCGAAGATGACGATTTCGCCCGCCGCCGGCAGGTGCGGGATGTAGCGCTGGCCGTACATCTGCGTCTTTTCGCGCTCGGTGGGCGCCGGCAGCGCGATGACGCGGAAGACGCGCGGGCTCACGCGCTCGGTGATGGCCTTGATGGTGCCACCCTTGCCGGCGCCGTCGCGACCCTCGAAGACGATGCAGACCTTGAGGCCCTTCTTCACCACCCACTGCTGCAGCGTTACCAGGTCGACGTGCAGCTTCTTCAGCTCGCGCTCGTAGGCCTTGGTCGAGAACTTCTCGTCCTTGGCCGTTGCCTTGGCGGGCGCGGCACCGGCAGCGACGTCGTCCGTGCCCGGTTGCTCTTGCCCGCCTTCGACGGCGTTCTTCGTTGCTGCACGCTTCCTTGCCATGTTCATCTCCATCGTCTCGTTCCGTTGATCGGCAGGCCGCGCAGAGGATCGATCCACATCCATGCGCCACCTGCCTTGGACCGCCGGGTCATTATTGCGCCGCCATGCCCGCCGTGCAGTGGACCATCCGAAATCTGCCCGGACCGGACATTTCAGGACGTCGGATGAGCCGATCCAGACACGCGTTCCCCGAGCCATGGATCAGAATCGATGCCGAGGGCCGAAGGCACCGTGGCGCGGTCGGCAGCGCGCGAGAGACTCTCCCAGAACCGCGAAGGAAGCCAGCATGAGCGACAGGCTCGAACCCGACACCGCCAGCCCACCCGACCGTGAGATCGTCTTGCGCAACGGCACCCGGGTGCGGGTCCGCGTGGCCCGGCCGGACGACCGCGGCAGGATCGTCGCCGCCTTCAACGCGCTCGAGCCCGACTCGGTCTATACGCGCTTCTTCTCGATGCGCAGGGAACTCACGACGGCCGAACTCGACCGCGTCACCAGCACCGATTTCACCCACTTCGCCGGGCTGCTGGCCGTGGTGGGCCAGGGGGCCGACGAGACCGTGATCGGGGGCGCGTCCTACACCGCCCTGCCCACGGCCAACGACACTCGCGCGGCCGAGGTGGCGTTCACGATCGAGGAGGACTACCAGGGCCAGGGCCTGGCGGGCCAGTTGTTCGCCATGCTCGCCGACATCGGCCGCCAGCATGGCATCCAGCGTTTCGAGGCCGAGGTGCTGGCCGGCAATGCGCCGATGCTGAAGGTCTTCGAGCGCAGCGGCCTGCCGCTGACCAAGGCGCGCGACGCTGGCGTGACCCACGTCGTGATGGACCTGGCCCCCGCCGGCCCCGAACCCGGGGCCGCCGCATGAGCACGGCGAACGCCTACGACCCCGTCGTCGAGACCTTGATCAAGGACCTGCAGTCGCAGGGCAAAGTCCGCCTGCTCGACCCCATCGACCGTGTCTCGGAAATCCTGTTCGGCCTGTTCATGGTGCTCACCTTTACCGGCACCGTGAGCGTGGCCACGGCCGGCCGCGAGGACGTGAGGCTGATGCTGATCGCCGCCATCGGCTGCAATATCGCCTGGGGCTTCGTCGACGGCGTCATGTATGTGCTGCGCACCCTGGTTTCCCGCGCCCGCGAGGCCAGCTTCGACCGCGCCGTGCGTACCACAAACAGGCCCGAGCTGGCCCACCGCCTGATTGCCAGCCAGATCGGACCGGTAGCCGCCGGCCTGGACGCCCCAGGTCTGGAGCGCGTGCGGCAATGGATCGTCGACCAGCCGCCGCCACAGGCGGGCCGAGTGCACATGAAGTGGCAGGATCTGCGCGGTGCGGTGGGCATCTTCCTGCTCGTCTTCGCGTCGACCTTCCCGCCCGTGCTGCCCTTCATCATCATCGCCGAACTGCAGTTGGCGATGCGCGTCTCGGCCGCCATCGCCATCACGATGCTGTTCATGTGCGGCCATCGCTGGGGCCGTTATGGCGGGCTGTCGCCGTGGCGCGCCGGCCTGGTGATGGTGCTGCTGGGCGTGACGGTGGAGGTCATCGTCATCGCGCTGGGCGGTTGAGCCGGGCCGCCCGCCACTGACCGGGCGTGGTGCCGCTCCAGCGCCGGAAGGCACGCGTGAAGGCACTCGCGTCGGCATAGTCCAGTGCCGCGGCGATCTGGCCGACCTCGAGCTCGGTGTCCGCCAGCATCTGGCGGGCGATCTCGAAGCGGCCTTCGTCCAGCAGGGCCTGGTAACTGGTGCCGAAAGCCTCCAGCCGGCGGCTCAGCGTACGGCTGTGCATGGAGAACAGGGCGGCAACCTCTTCGGCCTTGGCGTGGCGGGTCAGCAGCGCCGAGCGCAACACGCTGCGCACCTGCTCCGGAAACTCGCCGGCGTGGCGGGCCGCCAGCGCTTCGATCTGCTGGTGCAGCAAGCGGCTCAGGTCCGGGTCCGCCAGCGGCAGCGGGTGACTCAGCCAGCGGGCGGGAAAGGTCAAGCCATTGGATTCGGCGTCGAAGCGCAGCGGTGCCCGGAAGACCTGGCGGTAAGGCCGCTCGTCCGCCGGCCTGCGGTGGGCCAGCAGCACCTCGGCCGGCGCCCATTCGGGGCCGCACAGTGAGCGCATGATGTTGAGCATGGCGGCTGCCGCGCCGTCGCCCACCTGGTCGGTGGCCACGGTGTGCGGCAGGTGGATGGTGTAGCCCCAGGTCGCCGCGTCGTCATGGACCGTCAGGCTCAAGCTCACGCCGCGCGCGTGCAGATGGAAGTAACGCACCAGGCCGCGCAGCGCCGCACCGGCATCGGGCGAATATTTCGCCAGCAGGCCCACCAGCCCGAGGTGCTGAAGCTGGCCCTGCTGACCGACGAGCAGGCCCAGATGCTGGCAGCCGGTCCGCGCCACGCAGTGATGCAGAAGGCGGCTGCGGGCGGCGTAGCCGATCCGGTTGTCGGGGTCGTCGAACAGGCTGGTTTCGATGCCCACCTCGGCCAACAACCCGGCCACATCGGCACCCAGGCTGCGCAGCACGGCCGGCAGGCCGGCAAGGCTGCTGATGCGCACGGTTGCAAGTTCCTGCCCGCGTTGGATGACTGGTTGACTCATGCCGCCGGGTTGCTCCTGGTTTGACGATGCGCAAGCCAGCATAACGGCCCTTGTCTGAAAATGTATATCGCTTGTCAGCGAAGGCCTGCAAGGTGCGGGGTCGCGATGCTCCAATTCCGAGCCAGGCACGAAACTGGTTAGCGTGCAGCCTGCGCATCGAGCGTGCATGAAGGAAGACGAAATGCCCAAGACCATCAGCAACACGAGCCCCCTGGCGACCGCCGGTGCGCCGGCGGACCCGCCGTCATCGATGGCCGCCCTGTCGGCCATGAACCCCGCGCTGCAGGCCTGGGGGCCGTTTGGCGACTACATGACCGACGCCGTGCAGCGCACCATCCTGTTCTGGGACGTGATGCGCCAGCGCAGCGCGCAGTACTACGCGCAGAAGGAAAAGGCCGTTCCGCACGTGCTGAGCTTCGACGCCGAACCGGTGCTCGACGCCCGCACCTTCGCCAGGCCGGCCAATTACCTGCTGGTGCGCATCAAGCCGCTGGAAGGCGTGGCGGTCGACCCGTTGAAGCGGCCCTTCGTCGTCGTCGATCCGCGTGCCGGGCACGGGCCGGGCATCGGCGGCTTCAAGGCCGACAGCGAAATCGGCGTGGCTATGCGTGCCGGCCACCCCTGTTACTTCGTCGGCTTCACGCCCGAGCCGATGCCGGGCCAGACCATCGAGGACATCATGAACGCCGAGGCGGCGTTCCTGGAACGTGTCATCGAACTGCACCCGCAGGCCGAAGGCAAACCCTGCGTCATCGGCAACTGCCAGGCCGGCTGGGCGATGCTGCTGGTGGCCGCCATCCGGCCCGAACTGTTCGGCCCCATCATCGTTGCCGGTTCGCCGCTGTCGTACTGGGCCGGGGTGGAAGGCGAAAACCCCATGCGCTATACCGGCGGCCTGGCCGGCGGCAGCTGGATGACGCAGCTGACGAGTGACCTGGGCAACGGCAAATTCGATGGTGGTCACCTGGTCGAGAATTTCGAGAACCTCAACCCCGCCAACACCTGGTGGACCAAGAACTACAACCTATGGTCGAAGGTGGACAGCGAGGGCACGCGCTTCGTCGAGTTCGAGAAATGGTGGGGCGGCCACGTCAATCTCACCGGCGAGGAAATCCAGTGGATCGTCGACCAGTTGTTCGTCGGCAACCGGCTGGCCACCGGCGAGATCGTCACCAGCCAGGGTGAACGCATCGACCTGCGCCATATCCGTTCGCCGATCGTCTGCTTCTGCTCCAAGGGCGACAACATCACGCCGCCGCAGCAGGCCTTGGGCTGGATCGTCGACCTGTACGGCAGCGACAACGACATCCGGGCCTGCGGCCAGACCATCGTCTATGCCGTGCACGAGACCGTGGGCCACCTGGGCATCTTCGTCTCCGGCGGCATCGCGAAGAAGGAGCACCAGGAATTCGCCTCCAACATCGACCTCATCGACGTGCTGCCGCCGGGCCTGTACGAAGCCGTGATGACGCCGAAGACGGCCGACGCGGCGCATGCGGAAGAGATCGTCGGCGACTGGATCGTGCGCTTCGAGCCGCGCACGCTGGACGACGTGAAGGCGATCGTCAAGCCCGACCCCGAGAGCGACCGCCGCTTTGCCACCGTGCGCCGGGTGTCCGAGATCAACCTCGGGCTGTACCGCACGCTGTTCCAGCCTTTCGTGCGCGCCTCGGTCAACGAGCAGACGGCCGCCGCGATGAAGAAGCTCAGCCACGCCGAACTGCCGTTCGAGATCTTCTCGGAGCGCAACCCGCTGATGCAGCAGGTCGCCCAGCTCGCCGAGTTGGTGCGCCAGCAACGCCAGCCGGCGGCCCCCGACAACCCCTTCCTGCAGTGGCAGGCCATGATCTCGGACGGCATCATCGCGGCGCTGAACGGCTACCGCGACCTGCGCGACAGCAACCTGGAGCAGATGTTCCTGGCCATCTACAGCTCGCCGGTCCTGCAGGCCCTGGTGGGGCTGAGCGCCTCGGAAGAGCCGCTGCGCCGCAAGCCAGGACTCGACCGCGAGCGCATGGCACTCATCGAGCAGCGCGTCGCCGAACTCAAGGCACGCATCGCCGAGGGCGGCCCGCGCGAAGCCCTGATCCGCGCGCTGGTCTATATCGGCATGGCGGGCGAAGGCGTCGACGAACGCGCCTTCAACACCCTGCGCCAGATCCGCGCCGAAAATGCGGGCCTCACGCTCCAGGCGTTCAAGCAGACACTGCGCGAGCAGTATTTCATCCTGCTGCTCGACCGCGAGGCAGCGCTCGCTGCCATCCCCCGGATGTTGTCCGCTGGTCCCGCTCCGCGCGCTCGCCTGCAGGAGGCACTGCGCCGAACCGTGCATGCTGCCGGCGAGCCGAGCGGCGAACGCGCGAAGCGGCTGGCGCAGGTGGAAGCGTTGTTCGGCGCCAGCCTGCCGGCGGCGGCGCCACGCAAGGCGGTGCCCAAGGCCGAGAGCCAGACCGTTGCGAAAGCGGTCCGCCAGACCGTACGCAAGCCAGCACGGAAGGCCGTCCGCAAGACCACCTGAGCCGCCAGGCGCTGTCCCGTCATCGCTTTCCCGTACCGCATTCCCATGTGGCCGTGCCTACACTCAGGCTCGCGCGGCAGCCACTTGCCGGCCCGTGCGGGCGTTGATATTCGTCAACGAACCGCACGGTGTTCTGCCCAAATATGACTCGTCAGCATCTCGGCATGTCCAGCGTCGCCGGGCACCGAAGTTCCAAGAGTCCCGTGTTCAGGAGCAACACCATGAAATCAAGAATCTCGTCCAGGATCGGTTCCTTGCTGCTGGGAAGCTTGTTGGGCGTCGGCGCATCAGGCTCGGCCCTAGCCCAGTCGGGGGGCTATGCCGAAGGCCTGCTCAACAACCCCTGGGTCTTCAACCTGGGGGGCTTCATCTACCAGACGAGCCTGGATGCCCGGCTCGACGGCCAGTCGTCGCAGAACCCGGAGGTGGATTTCGACGAGACCTTCGGCAAGGCCGATGACTCGACGCGGGTGCGCGCCGACGTGCTGTGGCGCATCACCCCCACGCATCGCCTGCGCTTCATGTATTTCGACAATGCGAACTCGCGCACGCGCGTGCTCGACCAAGACCTGGTGTGGGGCGACTATGCCTTCCTGGCCGGCAGCAGTGCCACGTTCGAGCAGGAGTTCAACGTCTATGCCCTTTCTTACGAATGGGCATTCGTGCGCAACCCCAGCTACGAGTTGGCGGCCAGCATCGGCGTGCACTACATGGACATGAGATTCCAGCTCTCGGGCAACGCCAACTACTCGGGTCCGGATTGCGCCACGCCGCCTTGCTCGGTGACTGGGGCCACCAAGGGCAGTGACCTGCCGGCACCGCTGCCCGTGGTCGGCCTGCGCGCCGCCTGGGTGGTGGCACCGAACTGGTACCTCGAGGCGTCGGGCCAGTTCTTCAGTGTCAAGATCGATGAATACGATGGCCGTTGGTCCGATCTTCGGTTGAGCGGCACCTGGATGTTCCACCGCAACTTCGGCGTCGGTCTGGGTTACAACTGGTTCGGCACCCGCCTGGACGTCGAAGGGAACGACTTCACGGGCAAGGTCAAGCTGAACTATTCCGGCCTGCAGCTTTACCTGACCGGCAGCTTCTGACGCGACCGCGGCCGCGCCTGTGGGCGGCCCCAAACTCATGTCGGCTCAAAAGCACGAGAAGTACCAGCACCTGATCGGCCGCGCCAGGGCGCTGTCGCCGACCCCCTGCGCGGTGGCCCACCCCTGCGACGAGAGCTCCCTGCGCGGCGCCGTGGAGGCGGCTCAGACAGGCCTGATCCGGCCCATCCTGGTGGGACCGACGGCACGCATCGAGGCGCTGGCGGCGCAGTTCGAACTCGACCTCTCGATGTGTGAGCGGGTCGACGCACCGCACAGCGTCGGCTCGGCCGAGGCCGCCGTGAAACTGGCGCGCGAGGGCAAGGCCGAGATGCTGATGAAGGGCAGCCTTCACACCGACGAACTGATGGCCGCGGTGGTCAAGCGCGACACCGGCCTGCGCACGGCGCGCCGCATCAGTCACTGCTTCATCATGGACGTGCCGGCGATCGATCGCGTGGTCGTCATCACCGACGCTGCGGTGAATATCTTCCCGACGCTGGAAGACAAGATGCACATCGTGCAGAACGCCATCGACCTGGCGCGCGCGCTGGGCGTGGAGCGGCCCAGGGTGGCCATCCTGTCCGCCATGGAGACGGTGAACCCCAAGGTGCCCTCCACCATCGAGGCCGCCGCGCTGTGCAAGATGGCCGAACGCGGCCAGATCACCGGTGGCCTGCTCGACGGGCCGCTGGCGCTGGACAACGCCATCGACCTGGGCGCGGCCCAGATCAAGAAGATCACCTCGCCGGTGGCCGGCCTGGCCGACATCCTGGTGGTGCCCGACCTGGAGGCCGGCAACATGCTGGCCAAGAGCCTGAGCTTCATGGCCGAGGCCGACGCCGCCGGCATCGTGCTGGGCGCGCGCGTGCCCATCATCCTGACCAGTCGCGCCGATTCGGTGGAAACGCGCCTGGCCTCGTGCGCCGTGGCAGCGCTGGTCGCCCAGGCGAGGCGCGAAGACCTGAAGAAGGCGGTGGCCTGATGTCGCAAGCGATCGCGGTCCTGAACGCAGGCTCGTCGAGCCTGAAATTTTCGCTCTTCGAGCAGGTGGGTGACGAGCTCGAGCTCACCCTGCGCGGCCAGGCCGAAGGCCTGCAGACCGCGCCGCGCTTCGTTGCCAAGAGCGCCAGCGGCGAGACCCTCTCCACCCACGCCTGGGACGACGGCAAGCGGCTCGGGCACGCCGACGCGCTGGACCATATCGTGGCCACCCTGCGCGGCCGGCTGGCGGGTACGCACCTGGCCGGCGTGGGGCACCGCGTGGTGCACGGCGGCCTGCTCTATTCGCAGCCGGTGCGCGTCGACGCCCAGGTGCTGGACGACCTGGCGCAGTTCGTCCCGCTGGCGCCACTGCACCAGCCGCACAACCTGACGCCGATCCGGCTTTTGCAGGAACGCCAGCCCGCGCTGCCGCAGGTGGCCTGCTTCGACACCGCCTTTCACCGCGCGCAGCCCGAATTGGCACAGATGTTCGCGCTGCCCCGGGAACTGCACGACGCCGGCGTGCGCCGCTACGGCTTCCACGGCCTGAGCTACGAGTACATCGCCTCGCGGCTGCCGCAACTGGACCCCAAGGCCGCACAGGGGCGCACCGTGGTGCTGCACCTGGGCAACGGCGCCAGCATGTGCGCGCTGGCCGGTGGCCGCAGCGTGGCCAGCACGATGGGCTTCACCGCCGTCGACGGGTTGCCGATGGGCACCCGCTGCGGTGCCATCGACCCCGGCGTCATCCTCTACCTGATGGACCAGCGCGGCATGGACGCGCGCGCCATCGAAAAGCTCATCTACAACCAGTCGGGGCTGCTCGGCGTGTCCGGCGTGTCCAGCGACATGCGCACGCTGCTGGCCAGCAAGGAGCCGCGCGCAGCGCTGGCGGTGGACCTGTACGTGTACCGCATCGGGCGCGAACTGGGTTCGCTGGCCGCGGCGCTGGGCGGTCTGGACGCGCTGGTGTTCACCGGCGGCATTGGCGAGAACAGCGCCGAGATCCGCGCGCGCGTCTGCCGCCATGCGGCGTGGCTGGGGGTGGCGCTGGATGAAGTCGCCAACCAGGCCGGCGGCCCGCGCATCAGCACGGCCGCCAGCGCGACGACGGCCTGGGTGCTGCCCACCAACGAGGAACTGATGATCGCGCGGCACACGCGCCGCGTCCTCGGCAGCTAGCTTCCGTTGCAGGCCGCTACGGACGCACGCCTGGCCGGGCAGCCGGGAGACAGGCAACGGTTCGTGCAAGGCACGCGTCAGGCTCGACAGCCGGCAGGGGCCAAAATCACGGTTCGAACAAGCCAGAGGCGGACGAGGAGTCCGAAAGAACGATGGATGATCAAGACGATGGCGCCAAGGTCGGGCTGTGGGTGGTGCTGGGCATCATCACGCTGTTGCTCTTCGGGCTGATCGGCGGGCTGGCGATCCGGGCCACGAATGCCAAGCACGCGGTCAAGCCGGTGGCCGTGGCGGCGACGCCGGCGGCCGTGCCCGCCGCAGCGGCCGTCGCCGAGGCTGATGTGCTGGTCGACGTACCGCTGTCCGGCGAGATCGTCGCCCGGGTGTTCTTCGAAATCGACAAGGCCGAACTGGACGCCGCTGCCGGCGCCGAACTGGCCGCTGCGGTCAAGGCCTTGGCCGATGCGCCGTCCAGGAAGCTGGTGATCGCCGGCTTCCACGATCCGAGCGGCGACCCGGCCCACAACGCCGATCTGGCCAAGCGGCGGGCCATGGCCGTGCGCGCCGCGCTCACCGGGCAGGGTGCGGATGCTGCCCGCGTGCAGTTGCGCAAGCCGGAGCAGACCGCCCTGGGAGGGCCGCCCGAAGAAGCCCGTCGCGTCGAAGTGCGTCTGGTCGACTGACCGAGGCCGGCGCTCCGGCCCCCCGGGCCGCGGCTGCTGCACCGGCCTCGCGCAGACCTTCTCGACGCCGGATCGCCAGGAAACAAAGCCTCGGCGGCCAGGATGTCGATCTTTTGCAGGCCCAGTTGCCGCCCGATGCGTGCGCTCAAGCGGTTGCCCAGGGCTCAGCGATCAGGCACGGGTGCCGAAAGTTCGTCGCGGTCTTCGAGCGGAAGGGGATCGACTTTGAAAGCTTTGGCTGATGCTGCCCCGAGCCTGAACAGCCGCCGTCACTTCGGCGCCAGCCGAATGGCGCCGTCGAGCCGGATCACCTCGCCGTTGAGCATGTCGTTCTCGATGATGTGCTTCACCAGCTTGGCATAGTCGGCCGGTGTGCCCAGCCGGCTGGGGAAGGGCACGCTGGCGGCCAGCGCCTCCTGCACTTCCTTGGGCATGCCGAACATCATGGGTGTGCCGAAGATGCCGGGCGCGATGGTCATGTTGCGGATGCCGTTGCGCGCCAGGTCGCGAGCGATGGGCAGCGTCATGCCGACCACGCCGCCCTTGCTGGCGCTGTACGCGGCCTGGCCGATCTGGCCATCGTAGGCGGCCACGCTGGCGGTGCTGATGAGCACGCCGCGCTCGCCTGTGGCTTCGGGCTCGTTCTTCGCCATCGCCTCGGCGGCCAGGCGGATCATGTTGAAGCTGCCGATCAGGTTGACGGTGATCGTCTTCGTGAACACCGCCAGCGGGTGCGCGCCGTCCTTGCCCACGGTCTTTACCGCCGGCGCGATGCCGGCGCAGTTGACCAGGCCCATCAGCTTGCCCAGGCCCAATGCCGCGGCCACGGAGGCCTGGCCATCGGCCTCCTGGCTGACGTCGCACCGGACGAAGACGCCGCCGATCTCGGCGGCAATGGCCTGGCCGCGCTCGACCTGCAGGTCGGCAATGACCACCTTGCCGCCTTCGGCGGCCAGCATGCGTGCCGTGCCTTCGCCCAGGCCCGATGACCCGCCGGTGACGATGAAGACCTTGCCTGCGATTTCCATGGTGTCGCTTTCCTCGGGTTGCTGGTTCAGCCTGCCAATGCCGCCATCACGCGGGCGGCGATCTGCTCGACGCTGCCGGTGCCGCTGACACGCACGAGCCGCGGTGCCGCGGCATCGCCGCCGGCGGCCCACTGGGCGTAGTAGTCGATCAGAGGGCGCGTCTGGTCGCGGTAGATCTGAAGCCGCTTGCGCACGGTGTCTTCCTTGTCGTCGTTGCGCTGGATCAGCGGCTCGCCGGTGGCGTCGTCGCGGCCTGCCACCTTGGGCGGGTTGTACTTGACGTGGTAGGTGCGGCCCGAGGCCAGGTGCACGCGGCGACCGCTCATGCGTTCGATGATGGCTTCTTCGGGCACGTCGATTTCCAGCACCACGTCGATCTTCACGCCGGCGGCCTTCATGGCGTCGGCTTGCGGCAGGGTGCGCGGAAAGCCGTCGAAGAGAAAACCGCTGGCGCAGTCAGGCTGCGTCAGGCGCTCCTTCACCAGGCCGATGATGATGTCGTCGCTGACCAGGCTGCCGCCATCCATGGTCTTCTTCGCCGCCAGGCCCATGGCGGTGCCGGCCTTGACGGCCGCGCGAAGCATGTCGCCGGTGGAGATTTGCGGGATGCCGAACTTCTGGCAGATGAACGCGGCCTGCGTGCCCTTGCCGGCGCCGGGGGCGCCCAGAAGAATCAGTCTCATCAGTGTTCTCGGTGGTATGGCTCGTTGGGCGCCGCGCGCGCCATGCGCCCTGGCGCGTCTCGAAACGAGAATAGCACGCAGTGCCAGACGTCAAGCTGACGCCGCGGCTGCCGCAAACAGGGCCCGCACGCGGGCCAGATCCTCGGGTGTGTCGATGCCCGGCCCGGGGCCGTGTGCGGCCACGTGCACGGCGATGCGCTCGCCGTGCCAGAGCACGCGCAGCTGCTCGAGCGCCTCGCACTGCTCCAGCGGCGCCGGCGGCAGCGTGGGAAAGCGGCGCAGGAAACCGGCGCGGTAGCCGTACAGGCCCAGGTGGCGCAGCGGCGCTGGCACGGGCAGGGCGCTTACGCCGGCCTGGAAGCCGTCGCGCCACCAGGGCACGGGGGCGCGGGTGAAATACAGCGCGCGGCCGGCGGCGTCGAGCACCACCTTGACCACGTTCGGGTTCAGGAAGTCGGCCAGTTCCGCGATCGGGTGCGCCGCCGTGCTCATCACGCAGTCGCTGCGTTCAGCCAGCAGCTCGGCGCAGCGGCGCACCAGTGCGGGGTCGATCAGCGGTTCATCACCCTGCACGTTGACGACCGCATCGTCGCCCTGCAGGCCGAGCCGCTCGCAGGCCTCGGCCAGACGGTCGCTGCCGCTGGCATGGTGGCTGCCGGTGAGCACCGCGGCCACGCCGTGCGCGGCGCAGGCCTGCACGATGCGCTCGTCGTCGGCGGCCACGACCACGTGCGCAGCGCCGCTCGACGCCGCGCGTTCGGCCACGCGAACGACCATGGGCTTGCCGGCGATGTCGGCCAGCGGCTTGCCGGGCAGCCGCATGGACGCCAGCCGCGCCGGGATCAGGACCGTGAAGTTCACTGCGCCGCAGTGGCCGCGGCCGTGTCGCTGTCGATCGTCGTGGCTTCGCTTTCCAGCATCACCGGAATGCCGTCGCGGATGGGGAAGGCCAGCCGGTCGGCACGACACAGCAGCGCGGTGGGGTGCAGGTCGGCATCGCGGCGCAATTCCAGCGGTCCCTTGCAGACGGGGCAGACGAGCAGGTTGACGAGGCGGTGGTCGAGGCTCATGGTGGGGTGGGCGCGGGCAGCCAGGACATCAGCTCGCCCACGAGTGAAGCAGGAAGCGCCAAGTCTAGCGGCACCACCCAGACCTGCGTGGCGCCGATGTGCGCCGGGTCGATCTTGACCGCGTCCTTCTCGGTGGTCACGACCTCGGCGGTGTCGGCCGGCCAGGGCAGGGTGGTGTAGTCGTGGTGGTCGGGCAGCGGCAGGCGGGTGATGGTCAACCCGACCTGCTCCAGCATGGCGAAGAATTTTTCCGGCGCGGCCAGGCCGGCGGCGGCCAGCAGCGGGCGCCCGCGCAGATGGGCCAGGGGCGGTGCCTCCTGGCGGCTGCCGGCCGCCCACGCCGCCAGCGGCCAGGCCAGGCCCAGGCTGCGCCGGACCAGTTCGCCGGGCAAGCCCGTGCTGGCAACGCCCCCGGTGTAGACGATGCGCGTGCGCGCCGGCAGCGACTTCGGCAAGGGCTCGCGCAGCGGCCCGGCCGGCAGCAGCAGGCCGTTGCCGGCGCCACGTTCGTCGAACACCACCCATTCGGCGCGGCGCGGCAGGGCGTGGTGCTGCAAGCCGTCGTCGGAAACGATGACGTCGACTTCAGGATGCCGGGCGCACAGCGCGCGGGCCGCTGCCACGCGGTCGCGGCCCACCCACACCGGCACCGCGGTGCGGCGGCGGATCAGCAGGGGCTCGTCGCCGACGTCCACCACCGGGTCGCGCGCCGCCACTTCGCGCGCACCGGCATCGCGGCGCCCGTAGCCGCGCGAGATCACGCCGGGGTGCCAGCCGGCCGCCGAAAGAGCCTGCACGAGGGCGATCACGGTGGGCGTCTTGCCGGCGCCGCCGACGATGAAATTGCCGACCACGATCACCGGCACCGGCAAGGCCCGGGGCCGCTGGCGCCGGCGCTGCCAGCCGGCCAGCGCGCGATACAGCCAGGACCAGGGGCGCAGCAACTGCGCCAGTGCGCTGGGCTGCGGCTGCCACCAGTGCTGCGCCAGCAGCGCCTCGGCGCGTGCGGCCAGCGTCGGCCCGCCCGTCACGGCCGGCGTCAACGGGGCGCGCCGTTGGCGGTCTGCGCGGCGAAGGTCAGGCGCGACAGGCCGGCCCGGCGCGCGGCGTCCAGCACGTTCACCACCGCCTGGTGCGCCGCCATGGCGTCGGCCGAGATGATGACCACCGTATCGGGCCGCCCGGCGGCCGCAGCGGCCAGTTCGGCGCTCAGCAGCTCGACGCTGCGGCCGTCTACCGCCTGGCGGTTGACGGCGTAGCGGCCGTCGCTGGACACCGAGACGACGACTTCGCCCGGCCGCTCGCGCAGCTTCTCGGCGTCGGCCGCGGGCAGATTGATCCGCAATTCGGTGAAGCGTGAGTAGGTGGTCGACAGCATCAGGAAGATCAGCACCACCAGCAGCACATCGATGAACGGGATCAGGTTGATCTCCGGTTCCTCGAGGCGGCGGCGGCTGAACCTCATGGCCCGAGTCGGGTCAGTCCGGCGTGCGCACCGCGAAGCGCATCAGGTGCGGCACCATGCGCTCGGCGGCCAGTTCCATGACGAGCTGGAATTCGTCGACGCGGCGCCGGAAGTAGCGGTAGAACATCAGGGAGGGAATGGCGATCATGAGCCCGAAGGCCGTGTTGTACAGCGCCACCGAAATGCCGTGCGCCAGTTGCTGCGGGTTGCCCACGGCGCCGGCGCCGGGTGCCTGCGAACCGAAGATCTCGATCATGCCCACCACGGTGCCGAACAGGCCCAGCAGCGGCGCCGCCGCAGCGATGGTGCCCAGCGTGTTGAGGTAACGCTCGAGTTCGTGCACGGCGCTGCGGCCGGCGTTCTCGAAGGCCTGGCGCAGCGCCGGTTCGGTGATGCGCGGCTCGGCCGTCACGCCGCGCAACCCGGCGGCCAGCACCGCACCCAGCACCGAGTTGTCGGCCAGCTTGTTCACCACGTCGGCCGCCGGCAGGCTGTTGCGCGTGACACCGATCACCTCGTCCAGCAGCCGGGGCGGCGCCACCAGGCTGAGCCGCAGGTGGTAGAGGCGTTCGATGACCAGGGCCAGCGCCACCACGGAGCACAGGATCAGGGGCCAGATCGGCCAACCGGCCGCTTGTATGATCGAAAGCAAGGGGTCTGAGTGAACGTTCGAGTGGGGCTGAAACGCCCGCTGCGGCGCGATTATGGCCGATCGATCGGCTACGGCAGCCGGCACCCGTCGAGGGCCGCTGGCGTGGCTTCGGGATATCCACCGAATCTGTGGACAAGTTTGTGGGCAAGCACCCGGCAGCGTCGGCCCATTGGCAGTTTTGCTGCCCGGTCGCCAGGTTGCTGAATAATTGAGCAACGAAAAATCCAGTCAAATCAACGGTTTGCGCAAATGTTTCGGTTTCGTGACCGGCATCTTGCGCGGGCGGGCCTTGCGCTGCGCGCTTGTGGACTTCCAATGCCGCGCCAACCGGGCCTCTTGGCATGATTGAGCCCGAATCTGCTCCGCTGCAGCGGCCGCCCTGGGGCGTGGCGGCGCTGCTGCTGGCCACCGGCGATGCCTTGGCCGCGCGCTTTGGTGCCGTCGCCGTTCGCGGCGAACTTTCGGGGCTGACGCGGGCGACCAGCGGCCACTGGTACTTTTCGCTCAAGGACGCCGACGGTGCCCCCGCATTGCTGCGCTGCGCGATGTTCCGGCGCGCCGCCGTGCTCGTGGACTTCGTGCCCGCCGATGGCCAGCAGGTCGAATTGCGCGGGCGCCTGGGCGTTTACGAGCCCCGCGGCGAACTGCAGATGGTGGTGGAGTCGCTGCAGCGGCTCGGCGCCGGCACCTTGTACGAGGAATTCCTGCGCCGCCGCGCGCGGCTGGAAGCGCAAGGCCTGTTCGACACGGCGCGCAAGCGGCCGTTGCCGGCGTTTCCGGCGACCATCGGCGTCGTCACCTCGCTGGGTGCGGCCGCGCTGCGCGACGTGCTGACCACTTTGCAGCGGCGCGCGCCGCAGGTGCGCGTGGTCGTCTATCCGAGCCCGGTGCAGGGCGCCGAGGCGCCGGTCGCACTGGCCACGGCGCTGCAGCGCGCCGGGCAACGGCGCGAGGTGGACGTGTTGCTGCTGGTGCGCGGCGGCGGCGCGCTCGAGGACTTGTGGGCCTTCAACGACGAGCGCGTGGTGCGCGCCGTGGTGGCGTGCCCGCTGCCGGTGGTGTGCGGCGTCGGCCACGAGACCGACGTCACGCTCGCCGACCTGGCGGCCGACCTGCGCGCGCCGACACCGACCGCCGCTGCCGAGCTGTGCGCGCCGGCGCGGCTGGAGGCGCTGGCGGCACTGGGTTCACGCCAGGCCGTGCTGCAGCGCGCGCTGCAGCACGGCCTGCAGATGCGGGCGCAGCAGCTGGACACGGTGGCATTGCGCCTGGGCCAGCCGGCAAAGGCGCTGCAATTGCAGGCGCAGCGGCTGAACGACCTGGCGCGCCGGCTCGGCCTGGCGTTGCGCCACAGCCGCGACTGGCACGCCCAGGCGCCGCAACGACTGGCACAGCGCCTGATGCGCGCGGCCGCGGCGCAGTTGCAGCAGCGGCGGCTGGCGCTGGCCGGTGCAGAGGAGAGACTGCAGGCGCACGACCCGCACCGCGTGCTGCAACGCGGTTATGCCTGGGTCGAATCGGCCGACGGCCGGCCGGTGATTTCGGCGCTGGCCCTGCGGCCCGGGCAGGCGGTGCGCGCCGTGTGGGCCGATGGCCGCGCCCGCGCCGAGGTGTTGGACGTGGAGCCCCTGCCGCCGACGCCGTGAAACCCGGCTGCCTACAATGAACGGTATCGTCATTCAACGAGGATCCCTGCCATGGAACACACGCTGCCCGCCCTCCCGTATGCCATCGACGCGCTGGCGCCGCACTACAGCCGCGAGACGCTGGAGTACCACCACGGCAAGCACCACAACGCCTATGTCGTGAACCTGAACAACCTGCAGAAGGGCACGGAGTTCGAGGCCATGGTGCTGGAGGACATCGTGCGCAAGTCCTCGGGCGGCATCTACAACAACGCGGCGCAGGTGTGGAACCACACCTTCTTCTGGCATTGCATGAAGCCGGCCGGCGGCGGCGAACCCGGCGGCGCGCTGGCGGCGGCCATCAACGCCAAGTGGGGTTCCTACGCCGCATTCAAGGAGGCGTTCGTCAAGTCGGCCGTGGGCAATTTCGGTTCCGGCTGGACCTGGCTGGTTAAGAAGCCCGACGGCAGCTTGGACATCGTCAATACCGGCGCCGCCGGCACGCCGCTGACCACCGCCGACAAGGCGCTGCTCACGGTGGACGTGTGGGAGCACGCCTACTACATCGACTATCGCAACCTGCGGCCGAAGTGGGTGGAGACCTTCCTCGACAAGCTCGTCAACTGGGACTTCGTGCAGGCCAATTTCGCCTGAAGGGCATGGCGGCTGCCGGCCGCGGCGCGTGCGGGCCTCAAGGCCCGAATGGACCGCCGCGCAGCCGCTGCCCCGGCTTGATGCCGCGCTTGGCAAACCAGCCCTGGTTCATCTCCAGCGCATAGCGCACCGGTGCGGCAGAACAGTGCGACTCGTCGGATCGAGGCTGCATGTCGGCCAGGTTGACGATCGTGCCGTCTTCGGCGATGAACGCGATGGTCAGCGGGATCAAGGTGTTGCGCATCCAGAAGCAGCGCACGCCGCTGTCGGCATTCACGAAGAGCATGCCCTCGTTGGCGCCCATCGCGGTGCGGAACATCATGCCGGTGGCCTGCTGAACGGGCGTCACTGCCACTTCGGCGCGGATGAGGTGCATGCCGGCACTGAGCTGCACGGTCTCCAGCCGCGGCTGGGGTACCGTCTGTGCCGCCGCGGCGAAACAGACGGCGAGCAGACCCGGAAGGGCCAGCACGGCGCGAGGGGAAAGGGCTTTGATGAAAGTCATGGGGTATATAAGCGGCAGACGATAGATTATCGGGCTCCCGACAGGGGCTGCCGATCGGCCCGCCGATGACCGCTGCCACCGCCGTACCTTCCCCTGCACCGCTCACGGTGGTCGACGATCCGATCGAACAGGGTCGGTATACGCGCTGGGTGACCGGTGCCGCGGGTGAGAAGCTGGGCGAGAGTTCGCTGCAGCTGTCGGGCATGGTTTGCGCGGCCTGCGCCGGCATCATCGAACGCGCCATCGGCGCTGTCGAGGGCGTGCGCTCGGTGCAGGTGAGCGCAGCGGCGCAGCGCGCCACCGTCTGCTGGGACCCCGAACGCACGCGGCCCTCGGCGTTGATCGAAGCCGTGCGCGGCGCCGGCTACGAAGCCGTGCCCGACGCCGCCGCCCCTGCGCGGGCACTGCGCCGGCGCGAGCACCGGCAGGCGTTGTGGCGGCTGTTCGTGGCCAGCTTCTGCGCCATGCAGGTGATGATGATGGCCACGCCCAGCTACGTGGCGGGCCCGGGCGAGCTGGCGCCCGATCTGTGGCAGTTGCTGGCCTGGGGCAGCTGGCTTCTTTCGTTGCCGGTGCTGGCGTTTTCCGCCGGACCCTATTTCAGCGGCGCCTGGCGGGCGCTGCGCCAGCGCCGCATCTCGATGGAGGTGCCGGTGGCGCTGGGCCTGGTCATCACCTTCATCGCCAGCACGGGCGCCACCTTCGATCCCGGCGGCATCTTCGGCGACGAGGTCTATTTCGATTCGCTGACCATGTTCGTGAGCTTCCTGCTCGCTGCACGCTACCTGGAACTGCTGGCCCGCCACCGCGCGGCGCAGGCGCTGGAATGCGCGCTGGCCCGCCTGCCCGAGACGGCCTGGCGCGTGGCTGCCGACGGCAGCACGCAAGCCGTGAGCGTGCACCGCCTGCGCCCCGGCGACCAGGTGCGTGTGCCGGTGGGCCAGGCCTTCCCGGCCGACGGCGTGCTGCAGGGCGGCACCACGCGCGCCGACGAATCGCTGCTCAGCGGCGAGTCGCAGGCGGTGGCCAAGGCCGATGGCGCCGCGCTCGTGGCCGGCAGCGTGAACCTGGGCACGCCGGTGCTCATGCGCGTGCAGCGCGTGGGCGCCGATACGCGCTTCGAGGCCATCGTCTCGATGATGCGCAGCGCCATGAGCCAGCGCCCGGCAGCAGCGCGGCTGGCCGATCGCTGGGCTGCGCCGTTCCTGTGGGTGGTGCTGCTGCTGGCGGCGGGGGGGGCCGCCGTGTGGAGCGTGATCGACCCGTCGCGCGCGGTGTGGGTGGCCGTGGCCGTGCTCATCGTCACCTGCCCCTGCGCGCTGTCGCTGGCTGCGCCTGCGGCCTTGACGGCGGCGGCGCGCGGCCTGGCGCGGCGCGGCGTGATGGTGCAGCGGCTGGATGCCATCGAGGCGCTGGCGAAGGCGCAGCACTTCTTCTTCGACAAGACCGGCACGCTCACCGAAGACCGGTTGCAGTTGTCGGCGGTGAGCTTGACGCCGGCCGGGCAGGGCGTCTTTGCCGACGCCAAGGCAGCCACGGCGCGCGCCGCCGGCTTGGCGGCTTGGTCAACGCACCCACTTTCGCGAGCGCTGGCCGACGCCGGCGAGGCCGCAGCGTCGGCACCCGCTTGGTCGGCGATCGAGGAGGTGGCCGGGCATGGCCTGAGCGCGCGCGACGAGGGCGGCCGCACCTGGCGGCTGGGCGCCGCCGCCTGGGTCGACGCCACGGCCATGGCCGGCAACGCCGCCCAGGTCTGGCTGGGCTGCGACGGCCTTGCGCTGGCGGCCTTCGAATGCGAGGAAGCGCTGCGCCCCGGCACCGCCGAAGCGCTGCAGGTGTTGCGCGCCGAGGGCGTGCAGGTCACCGTGCTCACCGGCGACACGCCGCAGCGCGCCCTGGCGCTGGCCGCGCGCATCGGCGTGGACGACGTGCTCGCCGGCGCCACGCCCCAGGCCAAGCTGGCGGCGGTGACGGCCGCCCAGGCGGCCGGGCGTCGCGTCGCGATGATCGGCGACGGCATCAACGACGCCCCGGTCCTGGCGCGCGCCGACGTCTCGCTGGCCATGGGGCAGGGCGCTCTGGTCTCGCGCAGCCAGGCCGACGCCGTGATCGCGTCCAACCAGCTCGGCGACCTGGTGCGCGCGCGGCACACTGCGCAGCAGGCACTGCGCATCGTGCGCCAGAATTTCGTCTGGGCCGGTTCGTACAACGCGCTGTGCATTCCGCTGGCGCTGGTGGGCTGGCTGCCGCCTTGGGCGGCCGGCCTGGGCATGGCGCTGAGTTCGCTCGTCGTGGTCTTCAACGCCTTGCGCGCGGCGCGCTGAGCGGGCTGCGGTACAACATGGACAGCCTGTACCTGTTGATCCCGCTTTCGGTGGGGCTGGTGCTGGCGATCCTGGCCGTGTTCGGCTGGGCGTTGCACGGCGGCCAGTTCGAGGACCTGGAATCCGAGGCTGAACGGATCCTGACCGAGGACGATCGGGCGCTTGATGCCGATCAAGCCTCCGACCCGGGTGCCCGCGAACAATCGCACGTTTGATTTGACCTAGTGAGGAGAAGCGTTATGGCAAGCCCTGCCACACTGGCGCACCCCGCCGCCACGCCCCGGGAGACCGAGGGTGTCTACACCGACACTGCCGTACGCCTGTTCGCGCTGGCGGCCGTGCTCTGGGGTGTGGTGGGCATGCTCGTGGGGGTGATCATCGCCGCCCAGCTGACCTGGCCGCAGCTCAACTTCGGCATCCCCTGGCTCAGCTACGGCCGCTTGCGCCCGCTGCACACCAACGCCGTGATCTTCGCCTTCGGCGGCAGCGTGCTCTTCGCCACGGCCTACCACGTGGTGCAGCGCACCTGCCAGACGCGGCTGTTCATGCCCGGGCTGGCGCTCTTCACCTTCTGGGCCTGGCAGATCGTCATCGTGTCGGCCGCCATCACGCTGCCGCTGGGCATGACGCAGGCCAAGGAATATGCCGAACTGGAGTGGCCGATCGACCTGCTGATCGCCGTCGTCTGGGTGAGTTACGCGATCGTCTTCTTCGGCACCATCGGCATCCGCAAGGTGCGCCACATCTACGTCGCGAACTGGTTCTTCGGCGCCTTCATCATCGCCGTGGCGCTGCTGCATATCGTCAACAGCGTGGCCATCCCGGCCAGCCTGACGAAGAGCTATTCGGCCTATGCCGGCGTGCAGGACGCCATGATCCAGTGGTGGTACGGCCACAACGCGGTGGGCTTCTTCCTCACCGCCGGCTTCCTGGGGATCATGTACTACTACATCCCCAAGCAGGCCGGGCGCCCGGTGTACAGCTACCGGCTGTCCATCGTGCACTTCTGGGCGCTGATCTTCACCTACATGTGGGCCGGCCCGCACCACTTGCACTACACCGCGCTGCCCGACTGGGCGCAGAGCGTGGGCATGGTGTTCTCGCTGGTGCTGCTGGCACCGAGCTGGGGCGGCATGATCAACGGCATCATGACGCTCAGCGGTGCCTGGCACAAGCTGCGCGACGACCCGATCCTGAAGTTCCTCATCGTCAGCCTGTCGTTCTACGGCATGAGCACCTTCGAGGGGCCGATGATGTCGATCAAGACCGTCAACGCGCTCTCCCACTACACCGACTGGACGGTGGGCCACGTGCACAGCGGCGCCCTGGGCTGGGTCGGCCTGATCAGCATGGGCGCGCTGTACTACCTGATCCCGCGCCTGTTCGGCCGCCAGCAGATGTACAGCGTGAAGGCGATCGAGCTGCACTTCTGGATCGCCACCATCGGCATCGTGCTGTACATCGCCGCCATGTGGATTGCCGGCGTGATGCAGGGCCTGATGTGGCGCGCTGTCAACGGCGACGGCACGCTGACCTACACCTTCGTGGAGTCCGTCAAGGCCACCTATCCGTTCTACGTGATCCGCGTGGCCGGTGG
>Ga0138256_10001718_pt1 | contig 23596 bp, 15 predicted proteins | sample KNB2016incub_MG_FD_105486 | JGI IMG/M metagenome (GOLD analysis project Ga0138256, IMG submission 105486) | Active sludge microbial communities from wastewater in Klosterneuburg, Austria - KNB2014incub_MG | ecosystem: Engineered > WWTP > Activated sludge > Unclassified | place: Austria... | reverse complement strand
TTGCAGGCCACTGCTCGGCATCAGCGCCGAGAAGCGCGCCTGCGGCGTGCCTTCGGGCAGCGGCACCTGCTCCTCGCGAAAGCGGGCGCGCCCGTCGCTGTCGGTGAAAAGAACGACCTTGGTGAAATGCGTCATCGGGGAATCTCGCTGCCGTTGCGGGTGACGGCATGATAGCCCCGCCCCGTGGCGGGCGTGTATAAAGCCGACTCCATCCAAATCGACCAGGAGGAAACCCGTGGGCAATCTCGACGGCAAGCGCATCATCGTGACCGGCGGCGCCGGCGGCATCGGCAACGCGGCGGTGCGGCTGTTCGCCGCGCAGGGGGCTCGCGTGGCCTGCACCTTCAACAACGCCGCGCCCGAGGTTCCCGCGGGCGTGCTCACGGCGCGCTGCAACATCGCCGACAGGGCCGAGGTGAGCCGGGTATTCGGGCGCTTCGCCGAAGCGCTCGGCGGGCTCGACGTGCTGGTGCATGCCGCCGGCAAGCACGGCAGCCAGGCGGCGGAACTGGTCGGCGAGCAGGACTGGGACGAGATGTTCGACCTCAACGGCAAGGCCACGGTGTGGACCAACCAGGCCGCGTTCCGCCATATGCGCGAACACGGCGGCTCGATCGTGAACATGGGTTCCGTCGAAGGTGTGCGCGGCTTCGCCGGCAACTCCATGTACGCGGCCTCGCGCGGCGCCGTGATGGCCTGGACGCGCTCGGTCGCGCTGGAATGGGGCCGCCACGGTGTGCGCGTCAACTGCGTAGCGCCGGCGATCCACACCGAGATCTTCGAGCGCCAGCGCCAGCAGATGGACGCCGCCACGCTCGCGATGGTCGACGCGCACCTCGCCGCCGCGATTCCGCTGGGGGGCCGGATGGGCGATCCGCTGCGCGACCTGGCTCCGGTGCTCGCCTTTCTCGCCTCTGACGACTCGCGTTTCATCACCGGCCAGACCCTCGCGGTCGACGGCGGGCTGATGATGCTGGGCTCCTGAGCAGCGCGTGCGCCGGCTCGCCTGCTGGCTGGCCCTCGCCTTCGCGTTCGCCCTGCCCGCAGGCGCGCTCGATGCGCCGCGTCTGCTGGACGACGAGACCGCGGTAGCGCGCGTGCTCGCCACCGTCGATGCGCGCCTGGCGCTGATGTCGCAGGTCGCGGCGGCAAAATGGCTCGCGGGCAACGCGGTGAGCGATCCCGCGCGCGAACAGGCGGTGCTGGAGCACAACGCCACGGCGGCCAGCGCGCTGGGACTCGCCACGACGCCGGCGGGCGAACTGCTGGCGCTGCAGATGCGTTTTGCGCGCGAGGCGCAGCTGCGGCTGCACGCGAAGTGGCAGCGCCACGGCTGCGACGCCTGCGAGCCGGTACCCGATCTCGCCACCGTGCGACAAGAGCTGGATGCGCTGGGCGCCACGCAGCTGCGCGCCATCCATCTCGCCGCGCCGGCGCTGGCAGCGCCGGACTTCGTCGTACGCCACACGGCGCTGGCTGACGAGCGGCTCCAGATCGCGCTGCCGGCCGGCGCCGATCGCGCGGCGCTGCTGCACGCGCTGGCCGCGATCCGCCGCACCGCCGCGCCGTCGCTCGCGCGCGTCCAGGCCAGCGGCGTGCTGCGCATAGCTACCACCGGCGATTACGCGCCGTTCAGCCTGGAACGCGACGGCCGCCTGCAGGGCGTCGACATCGCGCTGGCTCTGGCGCTGGCAGCGGACCTGGGACTGGAGGCCGTGTTCGTGCCCACCGGCTGGCCCACCCTGATGCAGGATCTCGCCGCCGACCGCTTCGACGTGGCGCTGTCCGGCATCTCGATCACGCCCGAGCGCGCCGCCTTGGCGTTCTTCTCGCTCCCGTACCACGCCGGTGGCAAGAGCATCGTTGCGCGCTGCGCCGAGCGCGCACGCTTCGATACCGCGCGGGAGCTCGACGATCCCGCCGTTCGCGTGATCGTGAATCCCGGCGGCACCAACGAGGCATGGGTGCGCACCAACCTGGGGCGGGCGCAGATCCAGGTGCACCCCGACAACCGTACGATATTCCACGAGATCGTTGCCGGTCGCGCCGACGCGATGGTCACCGACGATGTGGAAGTCGAACTGCAGGCACGCCGCCTCCCGCAACTGTGCCGCACGCTGCCCGGCACGCTGAACCGTGCCGACAAGGCCGTGCTGATGGCACGCGACGCCGCGCTGAAAGGCGCCGTCGATGCCTGGCTGCAGCGCCAGCTGGAGGCCGGCCTGCCCGCAGCGCTGCTGCGCGAGGCCTTGGCGCACTGATTGCATGAGCTCCTGCAGACGAGCGAAGCAGGCCCACCGCGCGTCCATTTGCACACATCGCGCAGAGGCGCGGAATCATTACGGGTGGTCCATACTCAAACCAAGCATCATCACTTCGTCCGGAGGTATCGATGAGCCTGTTCCAGCACTACCGCGAACGCTACGAAGAAGCGAAGGAAGAGGAACTGTCGCTGGTGGAGTACCTCGAACTGTGCAAGCGCGACCGCTTCGCCTACGCCAATGCCGCCGAACGCATGCTGCACGCGATCGGCACGCCGGAGTACATCGACACCTCCACCGACGCGCGCCTCTCACGACTGTTCTCGAACCGCGTGATCGCGCGCTACCCGGCGTTTCGCGAGTTCCACGGCATGGAGGACACCATCGAGCAGATCGTGTCCTACTTCCGCCACGCGGCGCAGGGACTCGAGGAGAAGAAGCAGATCCTCTACCTGCTCGGCCCCGTCGGCGGCGGCAAGTCATCGATGGCCGAACGGCTGAAGAAGCTCATGGAACGCTGCCCCATCTACGCGCTCAAGGGCTCTCCGGTGTTCGAGTCGCCGCTCGGGCTGTTCGACCCGGACGAGGACGCCGAGATCCTCGAGCGTGATTACGGCATCGCGCGGCGCTACCTCAACGTGATCATGTCGCCGTGGGCGCTGAAGCGGCTGCACGAGTACGGTGGCGACATCAGCAAGTTCCGCGTCGTGAAGCTGCGCCCCTCGGTGCTCGACCAGGTCGCGGTGGCAAAGACCGAGCCCGGCGACGAGAACAACCAGGACATCTCCTCGCTGGTGGGCAAGGTCGACATCCGCATGCTGGAGAGATTTTCCCAGAACGACGCCGATGCCTACAGCTATTCGGGCGCGCTGTGCCGCGCCAACCAGGGCATCATGGAATTCGTCGAGATGTTCAAGGCGCCGATCAAGGTACTGCATCCGCTGCTGACGGCGACCCAGGAGGGCAACTACAACGGCACCGAGGGCCTCTCGGCGCTGCCCTTCAGCGGCATCATCCTCGCTCACTCGAACGAATCGGAATGGGTCGGTTTCAGGAACAACCGCAACAACGAGGCCTTCCTCGACCGCGTGTTCATCGTGAAGGTGCCCTACTGCCTGCGCGTCAGCGAGGAAATCAAGATCTACCGCAAGCTGCTGGCTGGCAGCGACCTGCACGCGGCGCCCTGCGCGCCGGGCACGCTGGAGATGATGGCGCAGTTCTCGGTGCTCTCGCGCATCCAGGAGCCCGGGAACTCCAGCGTCTACTCCAAGATGCGCGTCTACGACGGCGAGTCGCTGAAGGACACCGACCCGAAGGCGAAGTCCTACCAGGAGTACCGCGACGCCGCCGGCGTGGACGAGGGCATGAACGGCCTCTCGACGCGTTTCGCGTTCAAGATCCTCTCGCGCGTGTTCAACTTCGACGCCACCGAGATCGCCGCCAACCCGGTGCACCTGCTGTACGTGCTGGAGACCCAGCTCGAGCGCGAGCAGTTCCCGCAGGACGTGCACGACCGTTACCTCGAGCACCTCAAGAACTTCCTCGTGCCGCGCTACGTCGAGTTCATCGGCAAGGAAGTCCAGACGGCGTATCTCGAGTCCTATTCCGAGTACGGCCAGAACCTGTTCGACCGCTACGTGCTGTACGCCGACTTCTGGATCCAGGACCAGGAGTACCGCGATCCGGAAACGGGCGAGAACTTCGATCGCGCGGCGCTGAACGAGGAGCTCGAGAAGATCGAGAAGCCCGCCGGCATCAGCAATCCGAAGGATTTCCGCAACGAGGTCGTGAACTTCGTGCTGCGCGCGCGCGCCTCCAACCAGGGGCACAACCCGGTGTGGACCAGCTACGAGAAGCTGCGCTCCGTCATCGAGCACAAGATGTTCTCGACCACCGAGGACCTGCTGCCGGTGATTTCCTTCAACGCCAAGGCCTCGAAGGAGGACCAGCAGAAGCACCAGGATTTCGTGGTGCGCATGGTGAAGAAGGGCTACACCGAGAAGCAGGTGCGCCTGCTCTCGGAGTGGTACCTGCGGGTGCGCAAGGCGAGCTGACGCGAACCCATCGACACGCATGGAACGGAGCGCCGCGGCATGCCACACCTGATCGACCGGCGCCAGTGGGGGAAGAAGCGCAGCACGGTCAACCGCCAGCGCTTCATCCGCCGCTTCAAGGACCAGATCAAGCGCGCGCTCGCCGAGCAGATAGACCGACGCGGCGTCACGGACGTGCAGAACGGCGAGAGCGTGAGCATCCCGGCGCGCGACACCGGCGAGCCCACCTTCCGCCAGGGCGCGGGCGGGCATCGCGAGCGGATATTCCCCGGCAACCACGAGTACGTGAGCGGCGACCGCATCCCCAAACCCCAGGGTGGCGGCGGCGGACAGGGCCAGGGGCGACGCGCCGGGGACTCGGGCGAGGGCGAGGACGAGTTCCGCTTCGAGATCTCGCGCGACGAGTACCTCGACCTGATGTTCGAGGATCTCGAACTGCCGCGCCTCGACATCACGCAGCTGAAGAACGTCGAGCGTTTCAGGAACGTCCGCGCCGGTTACCGCACCGACGGCGTGCCGACGAACCTGAACATCGTGCGCTCGCTCGAGCGCGCGCTGGCGCGGCGCATCGCGCTCAGCGGCGGTGATCGCCGCGAACTGCGCGAACTGGAAGCCGAGCTCGCGCAGCCCGGCGACGACGCGCAGGAGGCGCGCGTCGCGCTCAGGGCGCGCATCGAGGAGCTGCGCGAGCGCATCGCCAGGGTACCGTTCATCGACACCTTCGACCTGCGCTTCACCGCATTCGCGAAGCAGCCCATGCCGTCCACCCAGGCCGTGATGTTCTGCCTGATGGATGTCTCGGGCTCGATGGACCAGCAGCGCAAGGACATCGCCAAGCGCTTCTTCCTGCTGCTCTACCTGTTCCTCAGCAAGAGCTACGCGAACGTGCAGGTGGTGTTCATCCGCCACCACACCCAGGCGAAGGAAGTCAGCGAACAGGAATTCTTCCACTCCCAGGAGAGCGGCGGAACCGTGGTCTCCAGCGCGCTGCGCCTGCTCGACGACACCATCCGCGAGCGCTTCTCGCCGGAGCTGTGGAACGTCTACGTGGCGCAGGCCTCCGACGGCGACAACTGGCACGACGACTCGCCGATCTGCCAGGACCTGCTCGCCAACCGCATCCTGCCCTGCGTGCGCTACTTCTCCTACATCGAGATCGCCGGGCAGCCGCAGGGGCTGTGGCATCACTACGAGGCGCTGCTCGCCGCGCACCCCAATCTCGCGACGCGGCGGATCCTGCAGGCCGAGGACATCTACCCGGTGTTCCGCGAACTGTTCCGGAAGCAGCACGCATGAGCCGCACGCCCCTGGTCAGCGGTTCGGAGTGGACTTTCGATCTGATCGACGAGTGCTACGGGCACATCGCGCGGATCGCGGCGCAATTCGGCCTCGACACCTACCCCAACCAGATCGAGGTGATCACGTCGGAGCAGATGCTCGACGCCTACGCGCGCATCGGCATGCCGATCGGCTACCACCACTGGTCCTTCGGCAAGCACTTCATCATCAACGAGCAACAGTACAAGCGCGGCCAGATGGGTCTCGCCTACGAGATGGTGATCAACTCCAACCCCTGCATCGCGTATCTCATGGAAGAGAACAGCATGATGATGCAGTGCCTGGTTATGGCGCACGCCTGTTTCGGCCACAACTCGTTCTTCAAGTCGAACTACCTGTTCCGCACCTGGACCGATGCCGAGGCCATCATCGACTACCTGGTTTTCGCGCGTAACTACCTCGCCGAGTGCGAACAGCGCCACGGCGAGCTCGAGGTCGAGCTGCTGCTGGATTCCTGCCACGCGCTGATGAACCACGGGGTGGACCGCTACAAGCGGCCAAACCCGATCGGGCTGCGCGAGGAACGGCGCCGCCAGGAGGAGCGCGAGGCCTTCCTGCAGTCGCAGGTCAACGACCTGTGGCGCACGATCCCGCACGGGCGCGACAGGACGGCCGCGCGCGCCGCGCCGCGATTCCCGCCCGAGCCGCAGGAGAACATCCTCTATTTCATCGAGAAGAACGCGCCGCTGCTCCAGCCGTGGCAGCGCGAGGTCGTGCGCATCGTGCGCAAGCTCGGTCAGTACTTCTACCCGCAGCGCCAGACCCAGGTCATGAACGAGGGCTGGGCCACGTTCTGGCACTACACCATCATGAACCGCCTCTACGACGAGGGCATCATCGGCGAAGGCTTCATGCTCGAGTTCCTGCACTCGCACACCAACGTCGTGAACCAGCCCGCCTTCGACAGCCCGTACTTCTCGGGCATCAACCCCTACGCGCTCGGCTTCGCGATGTACACCGACATCAAGCGCATCTGCGAGGACCCGGACGAGGAGGACCGCCGCTGGTTCCCCGACATTGCCGGCTCCGACTGGCGCAAGACGCTGGATTTCGCGATGCGCAACTACAAGGACGAGAGCTTCGTGGCGCAATTCCTCTCGCCGCGGCTGATGCGCCAGTTCCGCATGTTCGCCGTCACCGACGATCCGGCGCGGCCCGAGCTCACGATCAGCGCCATCCACGACGAGGCCGGCTACAGGCACATCCGCCGCGTGCTCTCGAACCAGTACAACCTGAGCATGAACGAGCCCGACATCCAGATCTGGGACACGGACATCCGAGGCGACCGCTCGCTGGTACTGCGCTACACCCCGTTCCAGGGCACCCCGCTGGCGGACTCCTACCGCGAGGTCATGAAACACCTGCACCGGCTGTGGGGATTCAACGTGCGCCTGGAGAGCGTCGACGAGCACGGCGGCGTGGAGCTGCTGCACGAGACGGGGGCGGCCGGCGCGAGCTGAGCCGTCGCGCACAGGCGCCTGCGCGGCCTTCCACCGCGGGCCGGCGCTGCGGTATCTTCGCTTGCGTATCAGCCTGGGAATTCACCGGTCATGGCCACGCGCGAAGCCCTGTCGTTCTGCCGCCTGTGCATGGGGCACTGCGGCGTCGTCGTCACGCTGGATGACGAGCAGCGCCTCGCCACCGTGCGCGGCGATCACGAGGATCCACAAACGCTCGGATACGCCTGTTTCAAGGGCATGATGGCGCCCGAGGCGCACAACAGTCCGGCGCGCATCCTGCACCCGCTCAAGCGCATGCCCGACGGCTCGTTCCAGCCGGTGCCGCTGGCGCAGGCACTGGAGGAGATCGCGGCGAAACTCGGGGCGACACTCGCCGCTCACGGCCCCGAGGCGATCGCCGGCTACAAGGGCGGCGGCGCCTTCTTCACCTCGTCCTCGCTGCGCATGCTGAACGAGTTCCTCGCCGCCGCGGGCAGCCCCAAGGCATTCTCCTCGGTGACCATCGACCAGTCGGCGAAGGCCGTCGCTGCCGGGCGCATCGGCATCTGGCCCGCGGGACGCGACCCCTTCGGTCGCGGCGAGGTATTCATGATCGTGGGCGCCAACCCGCTGGTCTCGGTATCGATGAACGGCTTCGACACGCGCAATCCTCTGAAGCGCCTGAAGCAGGCCAAGGCGCGCGGCATGAAGCTGATCGTGATCGACCCGCGGCGCACCGAGACCGCGCGTTTCGCCGACGCGTTCCTGCAGCCGCTGCCGGGCGAGGACTGCGCCATACTCGCGGGACTCATCCACATCATTCTCGCCGAGGGCTGGCAGGACCATGAGTTCTGCGCCCGCTACGCGGGCGATCTGGACGTACTGCGCGCGGCGCTCGCGCCGTTCACGCCGGCGTACGTGGCACGACGCGCCGACGTGCCCGAGGCCGAGCTGCGGCGCGTGGCCGAGGTGTTCGCGCGCGACAGCAGGCGCGGCGCGGCCTCGAGCGCCACCGGCCCCGACATGTCGCCCGACAGCAACCTCGCCGAGCACCTGATCGAGTGCCTGAACGTGATCTGCGGCCGCTTCGTGCGCGAGGGAGAGACCGTGCCGCATCCCGGCGCGATCCTGCCGCGCTGGCCGCGCAAGGCCGAGGTGATCCCGGCGCCGCGATGGTGGGAACACGGTTACCGCAGCCGCATCGGCGGCTTCGGGCTGATCGACGGCGAACTGCCCACCGGCATCCTCGCCGACGAGATCCTGGCACCCGGCGCCGGACAGGTGCGCGCGCTGATCGTGCACGGCGGCAACCCGGCCTCGGCCGTCCCCGACCAGCAGCGTATCGTGGAGGCGCTGCGTTCACTGGAGCTGCTGGTCACGATCGAGCCGTTCATGACGCAGACGGCGCGACTCTCGCACTACGTGCTGCCGCCCACGCTGCAGTACGAACGCGCTGACCTGCCGATCTTCATCTACGAGAACCTGGTCTCGCACGACCCGTACACGCGCTACACGCCGCCCGTCGCGCGAGCGCCGGCCGGTGCCGGGGTGCAGGACGACTGGGTCTATTTCTGGGAACTGGCGCAACGGCTCGGGTTGACGCTCCAGCACTTCGGCGTGGCGCTGGACATGCGCTCGAGGCCCACTACGGACGAGCTGCTGGCTATCGCCGCGCGCCACGCACCGGTTGCCTTTGCCGAACTGCAGCGCGCGGCGCGCGGCATGATGCTCGACGCCGAGCCGCAGCTCGTCGAGCCCGGTGATCCCGCATCGACGCACCGCTTCAGCCTCGCGCCCGATGACGTGGTGGAGGAGCTCGCGCAACTCGCCCGCGCCGGCGACGAGGCCGGCCGCGGCGCACGCCACGCGGCCTATCCGTACCGCTTCGCGGTGCGCCGGCTGCGCGATGCGATCAATTCGGCCTGCAAGGATCTGCCCTCGGTGCGCCCGCGCGTGCCCACCAATGCCCTGTACATGAACCCCGCCGACCTGGCGCGCGAGGGCATAGCCGAGGGCGAGCTGGTGCGTTTGAGTTCCGATGCCGGCACGATCGAGGTGGTTGCGGCCGCCGACCCGGACCTCAGGCCGGGCGTGGTCTCGTGCGCGCACGGCTTCGGTGCGCTGCCGGGCGAGCCGGCCGATCCGCGCACGGACGGCGCCTCGACCAACCGGCTCATCTCCTCGACGCGCGATCGCGAGACCATCAACGCGATGCCGCGCATGAGCGGCTTCCCGGTGCAGGTTGCCCGGATTCCCTGAGCATTTGCGCTGCGCTACAGTCGACGCCACAACAACAGGCAGATCCGATGAGGGCACCGCCATGACAACTGCGCAGACCCCGCTCGCGGGCATCAGGGTCCTGGACATCGGCACCATGCTGGCAGGGCCGTGGGCCGCGGCCATGCTTGCCGACCAGGGCGCCGAGGTATTCAAGATCGAAGCACCGGGCATCGGCGACGTGATGCGCTATATCGGTCCGACGCGCAACGGGGTCAGCGCGCTGTTTCACAGCGTCAATCGCGGCAAGCGCTCGCTGGCGCTGGACCTCAAGAGCGCCGAGGGCCGCGAGGTGGTGCAGCGCCTTGCCGCGCACACCGACGTGCTGATCCACAACTTCCGCCCCGGCGTGCCCGAGCGCCTCGGCGTGGACTACGCCACGCTCGCGGCGATCAATCCGGCACTGGTGTACGTCTCGGTCAGCGGCTTCGGGCACAGCGGGCCCATGGCCGACCGTCCGGCCTACGACAACGTGATCCAGGCCTTCACCGGCGTGGCGCTCAGCCAGGCGCATGCCGAGACCGGCGAGCCCACGCAGTACTACCAGATCTTCGCCGACAAGGTCACCGCGATGTATGCCGCGCAGGCGATCAGCGTGGCACTGCTGGCGCGCGAGCGCGGTGCCGGCGGGCAGGAGCTGCGCCTCGCCATGGTGGATGCGGTGGCGAGCTTCATGTGGCCCGACGTGGGCGGCATGGCGCTGTTTCGCGAGGAAGGCGCCAGCCCGGGGCTGGCGGTCGCCAGGCACGTCCCGCTCATCAAGTGCCGCAACGGCTATGCGCAGGCCGCACCCCTCAACGACGCGCAGTTCCATGGCTGGTGCGCCGCTTTCGGCGTGGACTCCAGCGATCCGGATGTCCGGACGGTGGCCGATCGCAACCGCCACGGCGGCAAGCTCCAGGCCCTTGCCGCGGCCATCTACGCGAACGCGCTCGGGATGGACGTCGATGAGGTCGTGGCGCGACTGGAGGCCGCCGATGTGCCCTGCGCGAAGGCGCACAGCCTGGACGAGTTGCCGGCACACCCGCAGATGCAGGCCAACGGCCTGTTCGTCGAGTCGGAGCATCCCGTTGCCGGTCGCCTGCTGGAGCCCAGGAGTCCCGTGCGATTCGGCGCCACGCCCACCGGATGCGGCTTCCCCAGCGCCGCGCTGGGACAGCACAGCGAGGACATCCTGCGCGAGTTCGGCTTCGACGCACACACCGTCGCCGCGTGGCGCGAAAAAGGAGTGATCGGCTGACGCCGGGCATGGCACGTCGTTGACGCAGGCAGCGCTTGGCGTTCAGCGCGACAGGGGTGCTGCCCAAAAAAAGAGCGGCCTTGCGGCCGCCCGATCGATCACGCGTGCAACGGCTCGCTACAGTGCGTATTCCACGTCGAGGCCGTAGGTGCGGGGCCAGCCGAAGCGATTGCCCGCAAAGCCGATGCTGTCGAAATCGATGCCGAAGTTGCGGTACTCCTCGTCGGCGAGGTTCTTGCCCCACAGCGAGACGCGCATCGCTCCCTTGCCGCAGCAACTGCCCAGATCGATGTCGTTGAGGCTGATGCGACCGTTGACCAGCGTGTAATCATCCGCGGCCGTGAGATCGTTCAGGAACGGGTGGAAGACCAGGCTGTCGCGATAGGTCACGTCGAGCCGCGCCGACAGCGCACCGAAACTGAAAGGCGCGAAGTCATACTGCGCGCCCGCGTTCCAGGTGTTCTCGGGCGCGTAGGTCGCCACGGCAATATCGGAGATATTCTCCAGCCGGTTCGTGGCCGGGTTGAGCTGCATGTACTCGTCGAACTCGGTGTCGAGGTAACCGTAGTTCGCGTCCAGCGTGAGTCCCTCCACCGGCACGACGACGAACTCGAGCTCGAATCCCTCGTAGGTGGCAGCGCCCGCATTGACCTGGCGGCTCGAGGCGCCGCCGGCGCCGGCCTCGAACTGCGCGATCTGCATGTCGGTGTAGTCGTTGGTGAACACTGCGGCATTGAGGCGCACGCGGTTGTCCAGCCATTCCGACTTCAGGCCCAGCTCCCAGACCTCCACTTCCTCCTCGTCATACGGGGCCTCGAAACCCGACACCGTGGTCGCGCGCGCGCTGAAGCCGCCCGCGTTGTAGCCGGTCGAGTACTTCAGGTAGACGCTGACGTCGTCCGTGATGCTGTAGTTGCCGCTCACGACGTAGCTGATGTTGTCCCACTGGTCGTCGGCCTGCAGCCTGGCGGTCTGCGTGCCGGGGGCGACGGGGTCCGTATCGATGTTGTCGTTTTCAAGCCACGCGTCCTTGTCGTCCTCCGTGTAGCGGATGCCCGCGGTGAAGTCGAAGGATTCCGTGACCTCGTAGGTGAACTGCGCATACGCCGCCCATGACTCGGATTCCTGCCCGTAGCGGAAGTCGACGAAACCGGGGATGCCGGGATCGCTGGCCGGGAAAGGCAGGCGCTGGCTGCCGCACAGCAGTCCGGCCGGAGCCGGCGGCGCGCAGCCAAAGCCCAGCGCCTGGTAGAGCGGGGGGAGTGCCGGCGAGCGCGGGGCAACGAGCGCGATGGGCAGCGAGAAGGTCTGCGGGTTGTCCTGCTGCGTGGTTTCATCGAAGTAGTAAAGGCCGCCGGTATAGAACAGCCGCTCGTCGAACAGGTTGCCGATGAACTGCAGTTCATGCGTCTTCGCATCGACGTGGTTCTTCGACGTGACGCCGGAGAAGCCAGGGCTCAGGATCTCCCCGTTGTTGCCCTGCAGGACGCCGTAAAAGAGATCGCGGGCATAGTAGGTACCGCCGTCGGTGTCCGAGCCGGTATTGCCGTTGTCGGTGTAGCGATAGCCGAAGATGTACTTGAGCGTGAGCGCGTCGTTGACTTCCCATGCCGCGTTCACCGTGTGGCCGTCGATATCGGTCCACTCCAGGGTCGAGTTGTCGAGCGTGAGATTCTTCTTGCGATCGTCCGGATCGCCCACCTGGGCGGCCATTTGCTGGTACAGGGATCCGCCGAGGGTGGCGAACGGGAACGGGCGTCGGGTGAAGCCGTTGAACAGCTCGGTGCGCACGCCGGTGAGCTGGAACGGCGACGGCACGCCCTCGTTGTCGGTGCGATCGAAGGCGTAGTCGACCGTGACGCTGTCCAGCGGCGTCCAGCGCAGTGCCAGTCGATAGGCCCAGTTGTCCTCCGAGGCGACAGTGTCCTCGATGTCGCTCTGCAGCGACGAAATACCCGCGCCATCGTAGCGGTTGTCGGCCCAGCCATCGGTCTGGAAGTGGTTGACCGAGAGATTGGCGGCCACGTTGTAGTACTCGGGCAGGTCCATGCGCAGACCGTAGCGCTGCGTGTCGTAATTGCCGAGGGTTCCGTTGGCCTTCAGCCCGAATTCACCGGTGGGCTTTTTTGTCGTGATGTTGACCGCGCCCCCCGTGGTGTTGCGCCCGAACAGCGTGCCCTGCGGGCCACGCAGCACCTCGACGCGCTCGAGGTCGACCACGTCGAAGACGCCGCCAACCGCCTTGCTGACGTAGACGCCATCGACGTAGACGCCCACCTTCGGGTCGTTGACCACGGAACTCTCGGCCGAGCCGACGCCGCGGATGTAGATCGCCAGGCTGACGTTGCTTCCGGGCTGCTTTGCGATCGAGATGTTCGGCGCGAACTCGCCGATGTCGGTGACGTTGTGAATCCCGAGATCCGCGATCCTGTCGGGCGTGAACGCCGTGATCGAGATCGGCGTGTCCTGCAGTGATTCCTCGCGCCGCTGCGCGGTGACCACCACCTCCTCCAGCGCGCTCGCGCGGCCGTCCTGGGCCAGGGCAGGGACGGCTGAACCGCCGCCCGCGGCGATCATGAGCGCGAGAACGGATCTCTGGAACCTGAAACCAGCTGCTTGCGTGGACACTTCATTACCCTCCGGGTGAGCATTCTTATGGGTTATTGCAAGCGCCAGCGCCCCGCCTCGGCGGCAATCGCGCTGCAGCGCGATTGCCTTAAAACAATTGCACAGCACGGTTTTAACTCTACGCGGCAATCTGGTCCCGCGCAAGCCCGGGCGCGAGCCGCAAGCGATTACGGTGGCCAACGGCGAACCGATGCGCTAAAACGGCGAGGCTGATTTCGCCCCGAGGACAAGCGCTTGCACGATGCGGAAAACCTGTTCGACGTATCCGGCAAGGTGGTGCTGATCACCGGCGGAAGCCGCGGACTGGGCCGCGCGATGTCGCTGGCCTTTGCCCGGCGCGGCGCGAAAGTGGTGATCGCCAGCCGCAAGATCGGGTCCTGCGAACAACTGGCCGCGCAAATCACGGCGCAAGGCGGCACGGCGATGGCCCTCGCCTGCCACGTGGGCCAGTGGGACGCGCTGGAAGGCGTGGTGGATGCCGTGGAGGCCCGTTTCGGCAGGCTGGACGTATTGATCAACAACGCCGGCATGTCGCCAACCGCCGAGTCGCTGCTCGCCACCGGCGAAGCGCTGTTCGACAAGATCATCGACATCAACCTGAAAGGCCCCACGCGGCTCACCGCGCTGGCAGCCACGCGCATGGGCAGGAACGGCGGCGGCTCGATCGTCAACATCAGCTCGCTCGCCTCGCTGAAGCCGACACCGCTCACGACCGTCTACAGCGCCGCCAAGGCCGGCCTCAATGCACTCACCCGCGCCTCGGCGCAGGAATATGCGCCGCTGGGCGTGCGCGTGAACTGCATCGTCTGCGGTACCTTCGACACCGACGCCACGGCCGGCTTCGTGCGCAACCCGGCTTTCCTGGCCGAGGTGGTGAAGCCCATCGCACTCGCGCGCGTCGGCAGAGCCGACGAAGTGGTGGGCGCGGCGCTCTACTTCGCGTCGGCGGCCTCTAGCTACACCACGGGCGCCATCATGAACATCGACGGCGGCGTGATGCCCTGAGCGGCGTCCGGTGCCGGCGAGCCGGGCGCCCACCGCGAGCGCTCCTCGGGGATCAGATCCCCATCAGGTTGTCGCGCTGGCCCATCGCCACTTCGGCGCAGTAACCGTAATCGACGGGCACGTTCAGGCCACTCACGAACCCCGCCAGCCGGCTGTTCAGCAGCACCAGCGCCTCGCCCATCTCGGCGGGCTCGGCGAAACGGCCGTTGGAGGGACAGAACAGCTTGATGGCGTCCGCGGGCACCTGCTGCGTGAGCTGGTCCATGAATGCCGTCGCGGTGGGCGAGGGGCTGATGCAGTTGATGCGCACGTCGCGACTGGCCAGCTCGCCGGCCATCGTCATCGTGTAGACGATCAGGCACTGCTTGGAAAAGCCGTAGGCGTCGGCGTTCAGCTCGGGCGCATCCTTCAGCCAGGCCTCGGCCGCATCGAAGCCCTCGAGCGCCAGGAATTTCCGGACCAGCTCGAGATTGGCTTTCCACCCCATGCCCGCGGTGGAGGCTATCGATGCGATGGCGCCGCCCTTGCCGATGCGCGGCAGCAGTGCGTCGGTCAGGTGCTTCAGGCCGACGAAGTTGATCATCATGGTGTCGAAGGCCGAAAACGGCGGGTGCGGCACGCCGGCGCAATTGAACAGCGCGTAGATCTCGCCGGGCAACTGTGCCAGCGCCGCATCGATCGACGCCTTGTTCTTCATGTCGGTGCGGATCGCCTTCGCAACCGGCGCCGTCACCTCGCCGATGTCCAGCGCATGCACCTCGGCGCCCAGCTCCACCAGGAGGCGCGCCGCCGCTGCACCCATGCCGGAGGCGGCACCGGTGATCACCACTTTCCTGCCCTCGTAACCCAGGACGTTCTTCATGTTGTCTCCTTTGTCCGAATGGACCTTTGCACGACTCGCCGCGTGCGGCGGGCGCAATCATGCTGTGCCGCGATAACCGGAGGCAATGCCCCGGATGCAATCGCGCCCGCCTGCGCAGGCGGGCCCCGGGGCACTCAGGGGGGCGTTGCGGGGCTGGCGTTGGCCGCCAGCGCGAGCATCGACGGCGTGCCGTCGAGCAGCGGCGCCAGCGTCGGCATCAGCGCGCCGAGCAGGCGTACCGGCAGGCCGCTGGTGAACTCGTACTGCGCGGCCTGCGCACCCGGCACGAAGGCCGTGATGGTGCCGAAGAAGCGGTCGTCGATCATGAACACGAAGGTCGCCACGCGGTTCACCACGCGCGACTCGAGGAGCCGTCCCGGCGAGGCATAGACCTCGAAGCGGTGATCGCCGGTGCCGGTCTTGCCGCCGACCAGGTGGCTGGAACCGTCGGGGCGTACAAGCTGCGGCAGCAGCGCGCGCGCCGTACCCTCCTGGACCACGTCGAGCAGCGCCGCGCGCGCGGTCTGCGCGACCTCGGGATGCATCACCCGCTTGCCCTCGGCGGACTGGGCCGCGTACTCGACCTCGTAGGGCGTGCCGGCGGCAAAGTGCAGCCCGGTCACGAGGCGCGAGGGATAGCGCACGCCGCCCTGCACGATGGTACCCATCAGCTCCGCGAGCGCCGCCGGGCGGTCGCCGGAACTGCCGATCGCGGTCGCCAGCGAGGGCGTCAGCGAGGCGAAGGGATAACCCAGGCGCTGCCACTGGCGGTGCAGTTGCTGGAAGGCCTCGATCTCCAGCAGGTCGAGGATGCGCCGGTCCTGCGCGCGCCGGCGGCTGGTCTTCATCAGCCAGCCGTAGACTTCCTGGCGCACCTCGGTGCCGGCCGCCAGCACCTCGTCGCGCGTCGCCTCCGGGTGCCGCTGCAGGTAGTCGATCAGCCACAGCTCCAGCGGATGCACGCGCGCGAGGTAGCCGCGGTCATTGAGGTTGAACTTCTCCGGCGGGTAGCGCTGGAACAGCGCCTCCCGACCCTCTGCCGTGAACTGTTCGTCCGGCACGTAGCGCGCGAGCCAGGGCGCGAGATCCTGCGCCTGCATTCCCGGCCACACCGAGCGCAGCGCCACTACCACCGCGCGCGGCGTCACGCGCACGCCGTCGAGCAGCGTGCGCAGCGCCTCGTCGCGGCTCTTGCCGTGGTATTTCTGGTAGAAGCGGCGCAGGTACACGCTGCCCTCGCGGTCGGCGAAGCGCTTGAGGTATTCGCCGCGCCCGGGATCGGCGGCGTTCTCCAGCAGACGCGCCGTGGTCGAGGGCGCGCGGTACATGTAGTGATCCACCACCTCGCGCATCATGCGGATGAACACCAGGTTCACCGAACGGCGCAGCGCCTCGGCCACCGTCATCACGGCGTTGTTGTCGCGGCTCTCGAAGTTGCCGAAGCGGTGCGCGCCGCCGCCGGTGTAGAACGTCTGCCCGGTGGCCGCTGAATAGCGGCGCTGCATCGCGGCCGCCAGCGTATCGGCGAGGCTGGCGCCGGGGTTGGCGCCGAGGTAATCCAGCACCCAGGCGCTCAGGCGGTCCCGCGGGTGGAGCTCGGCGCGCGCGCGCGCCAGGTCCGGCGCAGCCACGCTGCGCTCGTGGACTTCGGCGATCAGTTCCAGCCAGCTCACCAGGGTACGCAGCTTGGCGGTGGAGCCGAGGTCGAGCTTGGCGCCGGCATTGATGTCGAGCGGCTGGTCGAGGTTGTCGGCATTGATGCGCAGGTGGTTCACGCCCTCGCCGCGCTCGTAGAGCGTCAGGCTGTAGACCACCTTGGACGGGTCGCTGGCGCGCAGCAGCCGCGTGCCGGTGAGCCCCAGTTCCCCGATGCGCGCCGGATCGGCCAGCCCGCGCAGGAACGTGGTGACCTCCTGCTGCACGGTGGCGTCGAGCGTGGTGCGCGCCGTGAGATCGAACCGGTCGAGTTCGTAGAGGCTGCGCACGCCGAGCAGCGAGAGCAGTTGCGTGCGCGCGAGGTTCACGCCCTTCTGGCGCGTGAAGTCGACCACCGGCGAGGCACCGGCGCGCGCGCGCAGCACCAGCGGCGCTGCCTGCGCCGCCGCGGCCAGGTCGCCCGGGATCACGCCATCGCGCGCCATGCGCCGCAGGTGGCTGTCGGTGAGCGCCGCCAGCGCCGCGGTGTCGCGCAGGTAGTGGGTCGGGCGGCGCACCGCGAGGATCAGCGCGAGCACCTGCTTGTAATAGTGCGCCCGCTCGGCGAGCGGCGCCGCCGGATCCGCGAGCACGCGGTTGACCTCGGCGAAGGGGCTGCCGAACCAGGATTCCAGCCCGTCGCCGAGGCTCGCCACCTCACCGTAGCCCGGCTGTGCGGCCAGCGGCAGCGCGTTCAGATAATTGAGCAACAGCTGCTGGCGCGCGGGCAACGTGTACTGGCCGCCGCTGTAGACGCGCAGACTGGCCGAGCCCATCTGCAGCAGCTTGTCGCGCGCATCGCGCGTGATGCCCTCGGGCGAATGACGGAACTTCTCGAGCTGCGTGGCCAGCGTGCTGGCGCCGATGACTTTCTGCTGGCGCCCGAGCGACTTCAGCGCCTGCTGCCCCACGGCCACGCCGAGGCGCTCCCAGTCGACCACGGGATTCATGGTCGGGCGCGCGGGATCGAGCAGTTCGCGGTCCTCGACGTAGAGCAGCGTGCGCGCGACCAGATCGGGAACCGCGGCGAAATCGGCGTAGACGTTGCGCGGGTAGCGCGCCTGCTGCACCACGGCGCCGTTCAGGTCGAGCAGCCTGAGGCCGGCCTGGCTCTTCTCCGGGTAGACGTTGAAGAAGTCCCGGGCGGCGAGCTCGCTCATGCGGCGCGAAGGCACGGCCTGGCGCTCGACGGCGAAGCCCGCCTTCTCCAGCCGGGGAGCCAGCTCCGGCAAGGCGGCGTAGCCGAGGCGGATATCATAGGGGCCGCGATCGGGTCGCAGCGGTGCGCGCGCCGGCCCCTCCCCGAGCTCGAATGATATGCCGCTGGCAAAGGCCGCGAGCCAGCGCGACTGCAGCGTCGCGTGGCGGATCTCGTCCTGGGCGACGAAGCCGAGCGCGAGCACGGCGCCGAGCACGAGCACCCCGACCATGACCCGAACGGCCGGCGCGACGACGCGCTCCCATAACGACACCCTGCCCTTGGAGCGGTCTGCCGACGGCGCGTTCGGACGCGCATTGCCGGGGGCAAGCAGCAGCCCGCGGTGATCCACGAACGGGATGTGGCGGAGGACGCTGCCGCGCGTGATCACCGGGAAGACCTTCGCGGGAAAAGGGATTTGCTCGAAGTCTAGCCGGCCCCGGCGTACCGGCCCGTCTTTATGGCTTATTCCCGCAGCGGCGGTTGCACGGAACGTGATCAGGGTCCCAGGCGGTACTCGAGATAGCGCAGGCGGTCGAACTCGGCGCGCATCGTGGCATCGAGATAGCGCAGTTCGTTCAGCAGGGTGCGCCGCGTATCCTCGTCATCGGCGTCATCGAGCGCGTCCATCAGCGTGTGGCGCCGGCTCTCCAGCGAATCGATGCGCTGGCGCTGCACCTGCACCTCGCGCCCGGCCTGGTAGTAGCGCTCGAACATCACCCCGGTCTCCCCGGGGCATACGCCGGCATACATTGCGCCCGAGAGGCCCTCGCGCACCGCGTTGGCGGGCGTGCAGTAGCTGTCGATGCCGCGGTCGTAGCCGGCGCGCCAGGTCTCCTCGTCGACGGTGAAGCCGTATTCGGCGCAGGCCCTGGCGTGCGCCGCGATGCGCTGCCCGCTGGTGCCGGCGGCGCCGTCGCGGTAGCCGATCTGCTCCCAGTCGGCATCGGCGCATTCGCTCTCGGACAGGCTGGCGCAGCCGCCGAGCGCAAGCGCGAGCAACGGAAGCAGCGGGGAAATTCGCATCATGACCGGGACCGCGGTTTAAGCCAGGCTGACAGCCTACCGTTGCCCGCCCCGCCATGAAAGACGGGCCGCAAAAAATCGAGCAACGCACAAAGCGCGCAGGCGGTTGACGCCACTTTTACCTACCACAGGCGCGGCTCGTGGCTGCTACCATCCGCGACACCGATCACAGGAGGAGAGTTGCATGAACAAGTCGATGCTCATTGGCGGCGTGCTCGGCGGCGCGGTGGCGATCGCCGGCGGCGGCATCGCCGGATACAAGATGCTGGAGGAGCCGAAATACGCCGAAGTCGTCGCCGTGACGCCGGTGACCGAGCGCATCGAGACGCCTCGCGAGGAGTGTCACCAGGAGCAGGTGACGCGGCGCAAGCCGGTCAAGGACCAGCACCAGGTGGTGGGCACCGTGCTCGGCGCGGTCGCCGGCGGGCTGCTCGGCGACGCCCTCGGCGGCGGCGGCAGCAACAAGGGCGCGAAGATCGCCGGCGCCGCGGCCGGCGGTTATGCCGGCAACAAGACCCAGGAAAAGATGCAGCAGGGCGCGACCTACACCACCACCGAAACGGTCTGCAACACCGTGACGGACGTCAGCGAGCGCACCGTGGGCTTCGATGTCGACTACCGCATCGGCGACAAGGCCGGCCGCGTGCGCATGGACCACGACCCGGGCGACGTGATCCCGCTGCGCGACGGACAACTGGTGCTCGCGAGCGCGCCCGCCGCCCAGTGACGCTGCCGCCGCCGTGGGTCCGCATTCGTGCGGACATTCTCCGGATAAATCCGGACCCACGAAGATTGCCGGCTGACGCCGGACCTTTACGTGGGTTCGACTCCAGTCGAACGTCGGCAACCCGGCCGCCCTCGCGTCAGCCAGGGCGCAGCCGTGTATCATTCGCAGCCTCCTCTCCGGGCGATTGCGGCGAGGTATCGAGACTCTGACCAACTGTCTCCCATTTGCCCAGAGGAGTAACCATGTCGCTCGCACTCAAGGATCCCGGCCTGCTGCGCACCCGGGCGTTTATCGACGGCCAGTGGATCGATGCCGATTCCGGCGAGACGCTCGCGGTGCTGAACCCGGCGAGCGGCGAGACCATCGCCGAGGTGGCCAGGTGCGGCCAGGCGGAGACGCGCCGCGCCATCGCGGCGGCCGAACGCGCGCAGAAGGACTGGGCGCGGCGCACCGCGAAGGAGCGCGCCGTGCTGCTGCGCAAGCTCTTCGACCTGATGATGGCCAACCAGGAGGATCTCGCGCGCATCCTCACCGCCGAGCAGGGCAAGCCGCTCGCGGAAGCGCGGGGTGAGATCGCCTACAGCGCGAACTTTGTCGACTGGTTCGCCGAGGAGGCCAGGCGCGTCTACGGCGACACCATTCCCGCGCACGCCGCCGACAAGCGCATCGTGGTGATCAAGCAGCCGATCGGCGTGGTGGCCTGCATCACGCCGTGGAATTTCCCGAGCGCGATGCTCGGGCGCAAGATCGCCCCGGCGCTCGCGGCCGGCTGCGCGGTGGTGTGCAAGCCCGCGAACAACACGCCGCTGTCGGCCTTCGCGATCGCGGTGCTCGCCGAGCGCGCCGGCTTCCCGCCGGGCGTGATCAACGTCCTGGGCGGGCGCACGCGCGAGATCGGCGACGAGCTCTGCTCCAACCCCGCGGTGCGCAAGCTCACCTTCACCGGCAGCACGCCGGTCGGCAAGGAACTGATGGCCAAATGCGCCGCGACGGTGAAACGCACCTCGATGGAGCTCGGCGGCAACGCGCCTTTCATCGTCTTCGACGACGCCGACCTCGATGCCGCTGTCGCCGGGGCGATCGCCTCGAAGTATCGCAACGCGGGCCAGACCTGCGTCTGCGCGAATCGCATGCTGGTGCAGGACGGCGTCTACGAGGCCTTCACCGCGAAGCTCGCCACCGCCGTCGCGCAGTTTCGCCTCGGCGACGGTGCGCAGGACGGCATCAACATGGGACCGCTGATCGACGAGGGCGCCGCCAACGAGGTGATGAGCTTCGTCGAGGACGCCGTCGCCAAGGGCGCGACCGTGGTCACCGGCGGCACGCGCGGCAGCCTCGGCGGCAGTTTCGTGGAGCCGACCATCCTCACCAATGTCTCGACCGACATGCGCGTCTTCAACGAGGAGATCTTCGGCCCGGTCGCACCGGTGTTCCGCTTCTCCACCGAGGCCGAGGCCATCGCGCTTGCCAACGACACGCCTTTCGGTCTCGCCTCGTATTTCTACGCGCGCGACATCGGCCGCATCTGGCGCGTGGCCGAAGGCCTGGAATACGGCATCGTCGGCATCAACGAGGGCATCATCTCCACGGAGGTCGCCCCCTTCGGCGGCGTGAAGGAGTCCGGTTCCGGCCGCGAGGGCTCCAAGTACGGCATGGACGACTACCTCGAGATCAAGTACCTGTGCATGGGCGGGATCGACCGCTGATTCCTCTGAACATTGGGGCGCACGCCTTGCAAATCCATCCGCCGCTGGATGGACGCGCGCTGGTGCGATCGCGCCCGGCACCGCAGCCGACACGTCCGCAGGCAGCTCACGAAGAGCTGCTGAACCGGGCAGGACGATAGACCTGCCACCCGCCGCGATGGGTTAGTATTTTCGGCGCGCCCCATCGGAACGAAAGCAAGAGACCCCAGGAAATCCACGTCAATGAACTCGATTGCAGAACGACTCGGCGCGGTGCGCGAGCAGATGCGCCAGCGCGGTCTCGACGCGCTGATCGTGCCGCGCGCCGACGAATACCTCGGCGAATACATCCCGGCGCGCAACGAGCGGCTGCGCTGGATCAGCGGCTTCACCGGCTCGGCGGGCGTGGTGGTCGTGCTCGCCGACGCGGCGGCGATCTTCGTCGATGGCCGCTACACCGTGCAGGTTCGCCAGCAGGTGTCGGAGCAACTGTTCGAAGTCCTCCATCTGGTCGACGAGCCGCACGCGCGCTGGCTGGGCAAGCGGCTCGGCGAAGGCAGGCGCGTCGGCTACGACCCGCGCATGCACACGCTGGCGTGGCAGAAGAAGACCGCCGACACGCTGGCGCGCAGCGGCGTCGAACTTCTGGCGCTGGAGGAGAATCTCATCGACCTGTGCTGGCGTGATCGCCCGCAGCCCGAGCGCCATCCCGCGATCCTGCTGGAGATGCGTTACACCGGCAAGTCGAGCGCGGACAAGCGGCGCGAGATCGGCGCGGCCATCGCCGGGCAGGGCGCCGACGCCGCGCTGGTGTTCGCGGCCGACTCGGTGGCCTGGCTGCTGAACATCCGCGGCAGCGACGTGCCGCACCTGCCGCTGGTGCTGGGCCATGCCCTGCTCCACGCCGACGGCAGGCTCGCGTTCTTCACCGACCCGCTGAAAATTCCCGCGGGCTTCGAGGCGCACACCGGCGCGGGCGTCGAGGTGCTCGCCGAGAGCGAGGCGGATGCCTCGTTCCGCGCCCTCGCCGGCAGGCGCGTGCTGGCGGATCCGGACACGGCCAACGCCTGGTGCCAGCTGCGCCTCGCGGCGCACGGCGCCGAACTGGTCGCCGGCGCCGATCCGGTGCTGCTGCCCAAGGCGTGCAAGAACGCCGCCGAGATTGCCGGCATGCGCGCCGCGCATATCCGCGATGCGGTTGCCGAGATCCGCTTCCTCGCCTGGCTCGACGCCGAGGTCGCGGCGCAACGCCTGCACGACGAGGCGACGCTGTGCGAACGGCTCCACGCTTTCCGTGCCGCCGACCCGCTGCTGAAGGACCTGAGCTTCGACACCATTTCCGCGGCCGGCGGCAACGCCGCGATGTGCCACTACCGACACTCCGACACCGATCCCGGACGCCTGGAGATGAACAGCGTCTACCTCGTGGACAGCGGCGCGCAGTACCTCGACGGCACCACCGATATCACGCGCACCGTCGCGATCGGGGATGCGGGCGCGGAGATCCGGCGCATGGCAACGCTGGTGCTGAAGGGCCACATCGCGCTCGACCAGGCGCGCTTCCCCAAGGGCACCACCGGCACGCAGCTCGATGTGCTGGCGCGCCAGTTCCTGTGGCGCGAGGGCTTCGACTACGACCACGGTACCGGCCACGGCGTCGGCAGCTTCCTCAGCGTGCACGAGGGGCCGCAGCGCATCGGCAAGGCCTGCAGCACCGCCGAGCTCAGTCCCGGCATGGTGGTGAGCAACGAACCGGGCTACTACAAGGCCGACTGCTACGGCATCCGCCACGAGAACCTCCTGCTGGTGAAGGAGCTCGGGCAGCAGCCCGGCGCCGATCGCGCGATGTACGGTTTCGAGGCGCTGACGCTGGTGCCCTTCGACCGCGCGCTGCTGGATCCCGCGCTGATGACAGGCGAGGAGATCGCGTGGCTGAATGCCTACCACCGGCGCGTGCGCGAGACCATCGGTCCGTTGCTGGATGGCAGCGACTGCGCGTGGCTGGAGAACGCGACGCGCGAACTGTAGGTCGGCATTCAGAGCCTGTGTAAAAACTCCGCCGCGTGAATCACACTATGCCCGAGCATGGCGCGAGGGCGTAGTGGATGGCACATGTGCGTGGAGTGAATCGTTCGCAAAGCAGCCTGTTTCCCGAATCGCT
>Ga0138256_10001717_pt1 | contig 23597 bp, 20 predicted proteins | sample KNB2016incub_MG_FD_105486 | JGI IMG/M metagenome (GOLD analysis project Ga0138256, IMG submission 105486) | Active sludge microbial communities from wastewater in Klosterneuburg, Austria - KNB2014incub_MG | ecosystem: Engineered > WWTP > Activated sludge > Unclassified | place: Austria... | reverse complement strand
TGGATCTCGCTGCCGCGGATCTTCAGCAGCCCCGCGACGTCGAGGCTCTGCTTGCCGCTCTTTTCGGCCGAGATGACGCGCAGGATCAGCATCTCCAGCGCCACCACGTCCACTTCGAGCAGCGCGATCTGGTCGCGGAAGCGCTGGTCGTCCCACACGCCCTCGGTCTTGGCGATGCGCTTGAGCCGTTCGAGTTCGCGCTTGGAGCGGTTCACGTCGGCGATATTGGTGCGTTCGTGCGCCAGCAGGTGCTTGGCGTAGGTCCAGCCCTTGTTCTCCTCGCCCACCAGGTTCTCGGCCGGCACCTCGACGTTGTCGAACCAGACCTCGTTGACCTCGGGCTCGCCGTCCATCAGCACGATGGGGCGCACCGTGACACCGGGGCTCTTCATGTCGATGAGCAGGAAGCTGATGCCCATCTGCGGCTTGCCTTCATTGCTGGTGCGCACCAGGCAGAAGATCCACTCGCCGTGCTGGCCCAGCGTGGTCCAGGTCTTCTGGCCGTTGACGATGTACTTGTCGCCCTGCCGTTCGGCGCGGCATTTGAGCGAGGCCAGGTCCGAGCCGGAACCCGGTTCGCTGTAGCCCTGGCTCCACCACACCTCGCCGCTGGCGATGCCGGGCAGGAAACGCCGCTGCTGCTCGGGACTGCCGAAGGCCATGATCACCGGCGCCACCATCACCGGGCCGAAGGGCACCACGCGCGGCGCGGCGGCCAGCGCGCATTCCTCTTCGAACAGGTGCTTCTGCACCGCATTCCAGCCCGGGCCGCCGAATTCCCTGGGCCAGCCCCAGCCCAGCCAGCCCTGCTGGCCCAGGATCCTGGCCCAGCGCTGCAGGTCTTCGCGCGACAGGCGCAGCGAGTGGCGCACCTTGTGGCTGATGTCCTCGGGCAGGTTCCTGGCCACCCAGTCGCGGATCTCCTGCCGGAAGGCCAGTTCCTCGGGCGTGAAATTCAGGTCCATCGTTGTCCTCCCTGCGGGTCCAGCCCGACGTTTTAGCACGACCGTTCGAAAATGCCTTGTCCCTCGCGGGACAGTTCCTTCAGCGCCAGCGCCGGGGCATGCACCGCCAGCGTCGGTCGGGTCGCATGACGTCGCTTTCGCGCCCGCATCTGGGAGCGGCTGAGACAGCTGTTGTCCGCCAGCGGCGCTTCACGCGCGGAAATTGTCGAAGGACAGCGGCAGGTCCGCCAGTTCCCTGCGCAGCAGCGCCATCGCGGCCTGCAGGTCGTCGCGCTTGGCCCCGGTCACGCGCACCGCGTCACCCTGGAAAGCCGCCTGCACCTTCAGCTTGGAAGCCTTCAGCAGACCCTGCATCTTCTTCGCCGCTTCGGCGTCGACGCCGCTCTTCACCGGCACCGCCAGCTTGAGCCGGTCGCCGCCCAGCTTCTGCGGCGTGCCGGAAAAGTCGAGGAAGCGGGCATCGACATTGCGCTTGGCCAGCCGTGCCAGCAGCACGTCGCGCACCTGCTGGAGCTGGAAGTCGCTGTCGGCGTAGAGCGTGAGCTCGCGGTCCTTGGCGCTGCGGTCGGCGAGTTCGGTCAGCGCGCTGGAGCCCTTGAAGTCGAAGCGCGTGCCGATCTCCTTGTTGGCCTGGTCGACGGCATTGCGCAGTTCCACCAGGTCGGGCTGGATCACGGTGTCGAAGCTGGGCATCGGGTCGAGGCGGCTGCGGGGCTGGGGAGGCACGTAGACTAGACCCAAAATTCTGCCATGGCCGACACCGCCCACACCGCCCCCCCTGCGAACGCGCTGCAGGTGCAACAACGCGCCAGCCTGCGCGAATTCAACAGCTTCGGCCTGCCCGCGGCGGCTGCCACGCTGGTGCGGCTGGCCACCGAGGCCGACGTGCGGCGCGTCGTCGACCACCCCGACTACGGCGTGGCGCCGAAATTCGTGCTCGGTGGCGGCAGCAACGTGGTCCTCACGCGAGACGTGCCGGGCGTGGTGCTGAAGGTCGAGATCATGGGCCGGCGACTGCTGCGCACCGAGCGCGAGGGCTGGATCGTGGAGGCCGGCGCCGGCGAGAACTGGCACGACTTCGTGGCCTGGACGCTGCAGCAGGGCTGGCCGGGGCTGGAGAACCTGGCGCTGATCCCGGGCCAGGTGGGTGCGGCGCCGGTGCAGAACATCGGCGCCTATGGCGTGGAACTGAAGGACCGCTTCGAGTCGCTGGACGCGGTGGACCTGATGACCGGGCGCCGCGTGACGCTGGACGCCGCGGCCTGCCGCTTCGGCTACCGCGACAGCGTCTTCAAGAAGCATCTGGCGGGCAAGACCGTCATCACGCGCGTGCGTTTCCGCCTGCCGCGGCCCTGGCAGCCGGTGCTCGGTTACCTGGACCTGGAGCGCAGGATGGCCGAGACCGGCAACGCCGCACCCGACGCGATGACCGTGTTCGACTGGGTGTGCGCGATCCGCCGCGCCAAGCTGCCCGACCCGGCCGTGATCGGCAACGCCGGCAGCTTCTTCAAGAACCCGGTGGTGAGCCCCGAGCAGTGCCGCGACATCATCGGCCGCGATCCCGAGGTGGTGCACTACCGGCTGCCCGACGGCAGCTGCAAGCTGGCCGCCGGCTGGCTGATCGACGCCTGCGGCTGGAAGGGCAAGACCGTGGGCCGTGCCGGCGTCTACGAGCGGCAGGCGCTGGTGCTCGTCAACCGTGGCGGCGCCAGCGGCGCCGAGGTGGTGACGCTGGCGCGCGCCATCCAGGAGAGCGTGTACGGTCGCTTCGGCATCCGGCTGGAGCCGGAGCCGGTCATTCTGTGACCGCCGGCTGCGGCTCCGCGCGCAGCACGTCCAAGGCAGACATGGCTTGGCGCGTGGCCGGCACCAGGTCTTCGTAGCGCTGCACCAGGCGGGCGATCTCGTGCGCCGGCAGGTGCGCGGCACCTTCGTGCAGGGCCTCGGCGGTGGCCGCCAGCGCGGACATCCCCAGGTTGAGCGCCGCGCCCTTGGCGGCGTGGGCATTGGTGCGCAGGTCCAGCGGCTGCGCGTCGCGCACGGCGGCGCGCAGCCGCTGCACGGTTTCGGGGGCCTGGTCGAGAAAGGCCTTGACCATGGCCGCCAGCCTCTCGCGCGACATGGCCTGCAGCGCCATCGCCACGGCAGACTCGTCGACGACGGGGTGGCTGCCGGCCCAGGCCGGTGACGGCTCCGGCGGCAGGGGCGTGTCGTTGGGCGTGGCCGTGCCGCTGCCGAACAGGCGGCGCAACGACGCCGCCAGTTTCTGCACGCTCACCGGCTTGGTCAGGAAGTCGTTCATGCCGGCGACGAGGCAGCGGTCGCGCGTCTCGGCAAAGGCGTCCGCGGTGAGCGCCACGATGGGCACCGTGGAACGTGCCGCGTCGGGCAGCGCACGGATGGCGCGTGTGGCGCCCACTCCGTCGAGCACGGGCATGTGCAGGTCCATCAGCACGACGTCGTAACGCCGTCGGCACAGCGCCTCCACCGCTTCCTGCCCGTTGCCGGTGAAGTGGGCCTGGTGACCCAGGTTTTCCAGCAGCGCGGCCATATATTGGCGGTTCACCGGGTGGTCCTCGGCCACCAGCACCTGAAGCGGGCGCGACGTCGGCAAGACGGCAGGCAGGGGCGCTGCAGGCTCGGACACTGTCGGCGGCGGCACCTGCAAGTGCATGTGGAAGGTGAAGCAACTGCCCTCGCCGGGCCGGCTGCGCACGCTGACGTCGCCGCCCATCAGGCGAGCCAGGTTGCGCGAGATCTCCAGGCCCAGGCCGGTGCCGCCATGGCGGCGCGAACGCGTGCTGTCGCCCTGCACGAAGCGGTTGAAAAGCTGCGCCTGCGTGGCCTCGTCCATGCCGACGCCGGTGTCGGTGACGGTGAACTCGATGCACGCCTGGCCGTCCTCGCCCTCACGGGTGCGCACGTCCAGCACCACCGCACCATGGTCGGTGAACTTGATGGCGTTGGAGAGCAGGTTGAACAGGATCTGCTTGACCCGGGTGGCATCGGCCAGCAGGCGCTCGGGCACACCCGGGGCCGCGTCGATATGCAGTGCCAGCGGCTTGGCGTTGGCCTGCGGCCGCATCAGTGCCTCGACGTCGCGCAGCAGCGCGCGCAGGTCCACCGGCGCCACGGCCAGCGTGACGCGGCCGCTTTCCAACTGCGACATGTCGAGGATGTCGTTGAGCAGCGCCAGCAGGTGGTCGGCCGATTCGGTGGCGGTGCGCAGGTAGTCCACCTGCCGCGGTGTGAGTCCGGTCTCGCGCAGCAGCGAGAGCATCCCCATCAGCCCATGGAACGGCGTGCGGATCTCGTGGCTCATGTTGGCCAGGAAGGCACTCTTGGCGTCGCTGGCCGCCTCGGCCTCGCGCTGTGCCAGGCGCAGCTTGGTGGCCAGTTCCTCCAGCACCAGCCGGCGTTCGCGCAGTTGCGCCACCTGGCGCAACGCGATGAAGGCAAAGGCCAGCGTCAGCACCGAAAGAAAGGCCGTCAGGCCGAGCCCGAGCCGGTTCTGCTGGCGCACCGCGATGCCGCGCGCCTCGAGCTGTTCACTGACCTTGTGCGAGGCGCCCAGCGAAAGCTCGTGCATCGGCGCCGTCAGCGACTCCAACTGCGGCAGCAGGGCGCTGACGAAGCCTCGGTCCAGCGGCACCTCGGGGGTGCGCCCCAACGCAAGGTCAGCCCGCTGGATGAAGTCCATTGCCTGCTGCAGGGTACGCTGGTCGCCGTCGGGGTCCGACAGCAGATGCTGCAAGTCGGCGCTGCGCAGCAACTCGATGCGGCTGACCCAGATCTCGTAGCGCAGGCGCAGCGTATCCGCGTCCAGCGGCACGCGGTCGTCGGCGGCGCGCTGCCACTGGTCGCGCAGCCGCAGCTGCTCGGTCTCGGCCTGGTAGACCATCAGCACCACGTAGTCGTCGCCGGCTTGCACCACCTGGCGCAACAGCGTGGCCTGGCGCGCCTGCACCAGCGCCACGGCCAGCAGCACCAGCACCAGCACGAAGCCCGTCAGCGCCAGCCAGCTGTAGCGCAGCCGGTCCTGCGGGTGGCGCGCTAGAGCACGTCGATCTTCCGCAGTTGCCATGCCGAGCGGCTGTAGTAGACCGCACCCCGCAATTCGGGCCGCGAGTCGAATGGGTAGATCACGAACAGCGGGCCCTTGTCGCGCACGGCCATGGGCTTGTCGTCCAGCAGCCGGGCCACGATGACGTCATGGCGCTGCGCGTCCTGGTATGGCATGTCGACGCGGTAGTCGTTGAGCGCGGTCAGCCGGATCACGTCGCCCTGCGCGCCGGCGGCCACCAGCACGTCGCGAAGCAGCGGCCCGGTGAAGCGCCGCGGCTGGGCATACCAGGGCGTGCGAGTGGAAAAACTGGTCTGCGGCAGTGCCGCCAGCATGGTCATGTCGAAGTGGGCGGCATCACCCTGGTTGGGCATGCGCACCCGGCCGCCCACGGTGAGCACGACCGGCCCGGAGGCTGCGACCAGCGCGCGCACCGGCCAGGCGGCGGCGAGCAGCAGGCCGCCGCCCAGGCACAGCAACGAACGACGCCCGGTCCCGGGATGGTTGGGGTGACTACGGCGGATGCGCATGGCCCGTTCGAATCATCACAGGATCGCGCATTCTAGGGGCGGTGGCCCCGGCAGCCGTCAATGCGTTCGCAGCATGTCGTGCAGGTCCAGCCCGGTGAGCGCCTTGGCGCCGCGGGCCAGCCAGAACAGCAGCCCCATCATCATCAGCATCGAAGGTATGGCGATGATGGGGTAGCTCAGCAGCGTGAGCCGCCCGAGTTCCTCGTTGAAGGCCTCGGTGCCCGCCGGGCTGGTGACCACCCAGCGCGCCAGCAGGTAGTTCATCACTGCGGAAAAGAAGAAGGTGCCGGCCAGCAACAGGGTGCCGGTGCGCAGCCGCAGTTCGAACGGCACCACGTTGCGCCGCGCTTCCAGCGCCGCGTGCACGCGGTCGACGTCGAACAGCGTCGGGTTGAAGACCAGGATGCGGATCAGCGGCCAGCTCGTCCAGTTGGAGCCCAGCACCGCCAGCCCGATGAGCCCGGGCACCGCCGCTTCCTTGACGGCCAGCCACTGCGCATCGAGCTTGAGCAGGCCGATGCCGCCGGTGAGCAGCGTGCTCACCACGCCCAGCACCGACAGCCAGTTCAGCTTGCGCCGGCGCAAACCGTCCCACAGTCCCCAGCCCACCGGGAACGCCAGCGCCAGCAGCAGCGCGCTCAGCGGGCCCAGGTTGGCCTCGCCGCTCAACTTCATCAGGACGACGGCGGGCACGATGATCGTGATGACGATCTCGAACAGCGGATTGGGCTTGGCGGCTTGGGTCATGAGGACGCAAGACTAACGCTCCTGGCGCCGCCGGCCGCGCGGCCTTGTTCACGGCGCGTGCCGGCTATTGCAGCCGCGAGGCGCGAAAACGATCGAGCAGGTGGTCGAGCTTGGTGGCGTAGACGGCCTGGCTGCGCGGGTCCGGGCTGTTGTCCATGGCCTGGCGCAGGTGGTCCGCGGCCTTGGCGGCGTCACCCAGGTGCCAGGCGGCCTGGGCGGCCCAGAATCGCACCTCGTGCTGCAACGGCTGACGGCCGAGCTCGCGGTCGAACAGTTTCTGTGCCCCGGCGTAGTTGCCTTCGGCCATGGCCGCCCGGCCGAGGTCGAAGAAGTGGAACGGCGGGTAGGGCTCCAGGCGCGCCAACCGCTCACCCAACTGCCGCGCTTCGGCCTGGCGCCCGTCCTGCTGCACCAGACGCACCAGGTTGGAAAGGGCCGCCACGTTGTCGGCGTCCTGCGCCAGCACCGCACGCAGCGCGGCTTCGGCCTGTGGTCGATGGCCGGCGCGCAGGTAGACCACGCCCAGGGTGTTGACGGCGGCTTTGAATTCGGGGTCCTGGCGCACGGCCGCGCGTGCCCAGGCATAGCTGTCGTCGAGCCGCCCTTCGTTCAGTGCCTCGGCGGCGCGGTTGTTCATGAACATGGCCAGGACGGTTCGTTCCGACAAGGTCACCGAGCGCGTCCCGCGCAACTCCTGCGGCGGCAGGAAGTCCACGAGCATCGCCTCGTGCGCTGTCGGCGCAGGAGTCAACCGCGATGCCGCCCGCGGCAGCGGCCCGAGCCGGTCGAGCACCAGGTTGACATGGCCGCTGGCCATGGTCAGGTCGCCTTCGCGCGTATAGAAGATGTCCGCCTCGACGCTGCGGTAACTCACGGGCAGGCCCAGATGCTTGGCGAAGGCCGCCGTCATGATGACCAGCGAAAGGCAATTGCCGGCACGGGCGCTGAAGGCTTGCGCCGCGTTGCGGGTCACGCTGGTGTCATAGCTCAGGCCCAGTTGCCGCTGGGTGTAAAGCGCTTCGATCAGGGCGGGGCGCGGGTCGCGTTGCTGCGGGCCGAACTGCAGATGGGTTGCCGCATAGCTTTGCATCTCGTCGCTGAGGGCAAAAACGTCGTCTGCCTCGCCGGCCGCGTCGGAAGCGGCAAAGAGCTGATCGTGCAACAGCTCGCTGCCGGCAGTTGCACGCGGCGGCGCGCTGCACGCCGCGAGCGCGGCGAACAGCAGCAAGGCGGACAGATGCTTGATGGATTGCTTCATCGCCAGCCTCCGGCGGCCGCCCGGCTGCCCGGGCCAGAGCTGCATGCTACGCCGGTGCCGATGTGCCCGCACGCCACGGGTGCGAAGCGCGCGGGCCGTGGGCGGCACCGGCGCTCGGACCGGCATCAGCTCTCGGTGATCTGGAGCTTGTTGCGCAACCGGGCGGCCGTCTCGCGCAAGGCCGCGTTCGGAGACGCCTGGGCGCGGTGCAGGGCCTGGCGGGCGTAGTCGCGGTCGGTCTGCAGGCGTTCGACATGCACGTGAAAGCCCTCGCCGGCGAGCAGCCACTTGAGTTCGATGATCTCCACCAGCGCCTGCGAATCGGGTTCAAAGGCGCCAGTCAGCTTCACGGCTTGGGGTCTCAGCACGGGGCCAGTCCATTCATGCGCCACGGCATCGACTGGCGCAAGGGAAGAAGGGGTGCGATGTCATCACTTTTGGTGCAGTGCAACATAAGCTTAACGCCTTTCCCCTCCGGCAGGCTGACAGGGCTTTGGAGAGCTCACCCCAGAATGGCGGTCGCGATGATGATCGAGTCCAGCTCACGAGCCCCATGCTGCCGCCAGCCGCGCCTGCGCAGGCGCGATGGACGCCGATGGCCCAGGGTTGCCCGTGGGCGAAGACCGGTCGACGCGCAGGCGCCATGTGGCCCACGCGCAACATTGCATGGCCCGACGGGGGTGTTTGCCAACAAGACCGCGCGCTGCCTTGGCGCGTGGGACGCCCTCAGCACCTTCACCACCATCACCACTCTCACCGCCGGGCACGGCGCACCGACCCATGAATCAACTCAACACCGGCCTGGCCATCGACCCTGACGATATCGCCGCCGCCGCGGCCCGCCTTCAGGGCGTGGCGCGCCGCACGCCTGTCTTCACCTCACGCACCGCCGACGAGCGCACGGGCGCCCAGGTCTTCTTCAAGTGCGAGAACTTCCAGCGCATGGGCGCCTTCAAGTTCCGCGGCGCCTACAACGCGCTGGCGCAGTTCACGCCCGCGCAGCGCCGGGGCGGCGTGATCGCGTTTTCATCGGGCAACCATGCGCAGGCCATTGCGCTGTCGGCGCGGCTGCTGGGCATGCCTTCGGTGCTGGTGATGCCGCAGGATTCACCGGCGGCCAAACTGGCAGCGACGCGTGAATACCAGCGCGGCCAGCCCGGCAGCGAGGTCGTGCTCTACGACCGTTACACCGAAGACCGCGAGGCCATCGGCGCGCGCCTGGCCGTCGAGCGCAGCATGACACTGATTCCACCTTACGACCACGCCCACGTGATGGCCGGGCAGGGCACTGCGGCGTGCGAGCTGATCCAGGAGACCGGACCGCTGGACCTGCTGCTGGTGTGCGTGGGCGGCGGTGGGCTCATCGCCGGCTGTGCCGTGGCGGCGGCGCACCTGTCGCCGGGCGTTGGCGTGGTGGGCGTCGAGCCCGAAGCCGGCAACGACACCCAGCAAAGTCTCGCCCGTGGCGAGATCGTGCACATCGACACCCCGCAGACCATTGCCGACGGGGCACAGACGCAGCACAGCGGGCGCCTCACCTTCCCCGTCATCCGGCGCCTGGTGCGCGAGATCGTGACGGTGAGCGACGCGCAGCTCGTGCGCACGATGCGCTTCTTCGCCGAGCGCATGAAGATGGTCGTCGAACCCACCGGCTGCCTGGCCGCCGCGGCCTTGCTCGAAGGCGTGGTGCCGGCGCGCGGCCAGCGCGTGGGCGTCATCGTCAGCGGCGGCAATGTCGACCTGGCGCGCTACGCCGGCTTCCTGTCGGGCGGCTGATCGACCCCGGCGGCCGGCGCCGGCAGGTGCTGAGCCGAGGTCACCCCCATCGAGACGTACAGGCTGGTCAGCGCCTCGATGCTGATGCGAGCCGGGGTGACCCAGTCCTCGGGCACGTAGAGCAAACCCCCACCGACGGGGACCGGCGCGGTGGGCACCAGCACGGCCAGGCAGCGGCGGCCGGCGACTTCCACCGGCTGCGGGCTGGACAGCAGCGCCAGCACCGAAGCGCCACCGGGTCCGCCGAAATGGCACCACACCGGTCGCATGCTGCGCAGCCCCTCGGCCTGGCCGGGCTTGAACAGCCCCACCATGCGGTGTGCCAGGTCGTAGACGGTGCGCACCACCGGAATGCGGCGCAGGATCGCATCCAGGATCGGCGCGGCGCTGCGCTGCAGCCCGGCCTGCACGAAGGCGCCCAGCAACACGATGGCGCCGGCGATGAGCGCCATGCTGAACAGGTAGCCCACGACCTCGGAGCCGGTGACGCCCAGGCCCACCTTCACCAGCACCGAGCCCACGGCACTGCCGGGCCCGAGCCAGCGCACGATCAGGCTGGCGGCCCACCAGAAGATGGCGATCGTGGCGGCCAGCGGCAGTGCCGCCAGCAAGCCGGTGACGAACAGGCTCAGCAGGTGCCGGGGGGTGCGCTTCATGCCGCGGATTATCGGCAGCCGTTGTGGCCGCTGCCGATGCGGCCGCGAATGCGCTGCGGTAACGTCGCCGACCTTGCACACCTTCAATGGAGACGCCCATGGCCGAAGCCGCTGCCGCCACCCCGCCCAAGGACCCAGACGCCGAGAAGCGGCAGAAGGAGCATGTCGAGAAGCTGGTCGCCCGTGCAGCGGCCGAAAGCCGCGGCTCGATCGCTCTGGGTGGACGCACCCTCGACTATGCCGTGCACGCGGCCTTCGTGCCGGTGGCGGCGGCCGGTGCCGAAGGGGCACGCGGCGAACCCGATGCTGCGGTGCTGGCCACCGCCTACCTGCTGCAGGGCGCCGAGGCCGCCGCGCGCCCGGTGTGCTTTGCCTTCAATGGCGGCCCCGGTTCGGCGTCGATCTGGCTGCACCTGGGTGCGCTGGGCCCCAAGCGCGTGGTCGTGCCCGACGACGGCCGCATGCCGCTGCCGCCGTATGCGGTGGAAGACAACCCGCACAGCTGGTTCGAGCATTTCGACATCGTCTTCATCGACCCGCCGCACACCGGCTGGTCGGTGACGGCCAGCGAGGCGGCGCGCAAGAGGATGCTCTCGGTGGACGGCGACATCGACGCCCTGGCCGAGGTCATGCGTCTGTGGCTGACGCGGCACAAGCGCTGGGGATCGCCGGTCGTCCTGGCCGGTGAAAGCTACGGCACCACGCGTGGCGCCGGGCTGGCCGACAAGCTGCAGGAGATGGGAGTGGCCTTGTCGGGGCTGATCCTGGTGAGCTGCGCAATGGACCTGCAGAGCCTGGTCTTCGCGCCCGCCAACGACTTGCCGTATGCGCTGTTCCTGCCGGCCCTGGCCCATGTCGCGCAGTACCACGGCCTGCTGAAGGGGCCGCTGGCGGTGTCGCCCGAAGCGGCCCGGTCAGCCGCCGAGGCCTATGTGCAAGAGGAATACGTGGCCGCGCTGCAGGCCGGCGCGCGGCTGGGCGAGAAGCAGCGCAGCCGCGCGGCACGCCGCGTCAGCGAACTCACCGGCCTGCCGCGAGCCTTGGTGGAAGAGAAGAACCTGCGCATCAGCGACCAGGTCTATTTCTTCGAGGCGCTGCGTTCGCGCGGGCTGATCGTCGGCCGGCTGGACGCGCGCGCCACCGGCCCCATGGCCGCCAGCCGCACGCGCGAATGGGAGTTCGACCCCGGCATCGAAGCCATCGCCGCGCCCTACACGATGGCCGCCATGGCCTACTTCCGCGATCCGCTCGGGCTCGAATTCGACGCGCCCTACCAGGTGCTGGCGCGCGACGTGAACAAGGCCTGGAACTGGAACCGCGGCGACAGCAGCCGCATGGGCTTCACCAGCACCAGCCCCGACCTGGCGCGTGCGCTGCGGCGCAATCCGCACCTCAAGGTGCTGGCGGCCAGCGGCCGCTACGACCTGGGCACGCCGTACAGCGCCAGCGACTGGTCGCTGGCGCAACTGGACGCGCCGGCCGACGTGCTGGCGCGCGTGACGCACCGCTACTACGACGCCGGTCACATGATGTACACGCGGCAGGCCGACCTTGCGCAGCTGAAGGTCGATGTTGCGGCCTGGATGGCGGGCTGAAGAAGCCTGCCCGATCGCGTGTCGCGCGAGCGGGCGCCGTTTTCAGGCGTCGCGCACGTCGGCCACCGGGTTGGAACCGAAGTCGGTGCGCGCCAGGTAGCGCAGCACCTTGGCCGCGGCCTGCGCCGGGCTGTCCAGCTGTCCGGCGGCCTGCAGGCCGAGAAAGCGTTTGCGCTCGGGAAACAGCGCCGGGTCGGCGCCACGCAGTTGCACCTGCATGTCGGTGTCGATGACGCCGGGCGCCAGCGAGACGATGCGCGCGCCCTGGGGCAGCGCGGCCTGCTCCAGTGCCACTGCGCGCGCCAGGTGGTCCAGGCCGGCCTTGGCGGCGCAGTAGGAGGCGCTGCCGGCCATGGCGCGACGGCCGAGGCCCGAAGACACGAGCAGCAGCTTGCGCGGCAGCGGCCAGGCCGCGGTCGCGCGCAGGAACGTGGCCGTGAGCAGCGTGGGCGCTTCCAGCCCGACGCGCAGTGCCTGGCTCAGGTCGGCCGCCGAGATGCGGTCCAGCGGCGCCAGTTGCGAAATCACGCCCGCGTTGTTGACGAGCGTGGCCGAGGCCAGCGTGCCGGGGTCGGTGGCCGCCAGCCAGGCCTGCAGCCGCGCGGCCACCGGGGCCGGTTCGGCCAGGTCGGCGGACCACTGCTCGAGTTCGGCGCCGGCGGGTGAGGGCAGTTCGGCCGGGCGGCGCGAGATCGTCAAGAGGCGATGGCCGGCTTCGAGGCATTGCCGTGCCATCGCCAGGCCGAGGCCGCGCGACGCGCCGGTGAGGATGATCAGGTGCTGGGTCATGCCGCGCAGGATAAGCGCAGCACCATGGCCCCGTTCAGAAGTCCGGCGAGCTCGCGAAGGTGCAGGTCTGGCCGGTGAGTGGATGCACGAAAACCAGCCGACTGGCATGCAGCAGCAGGCGCTCGGCGCGCAAGGGTGCCGGCGCATACAGCGCGTCGCCGCGGATCGGGTGGCCGAGCCACTGCAGGTGCACGCGCAGCTGGTGCGTGCGGCCGGTGAGGGGCTCCAGCCCCAGCCGCGTCTGCCCATCGCCCCGCGACAAGACCCGCCAGCGCGTCAGCGAAGGCTTGCCGTGGACGGGGTCGACGACCTGCCGCGGCCGGTTCGGCCAGTCGGCCGCCAAGGCGGCTGCGATGGTTCCAGCCTCGCCCTGCACCTCACCATAGACGACGGCGACGTATTGCTTGGCCACCTCGCCGCGGGCAAAGGCCATGCTCAGCTGCCGTTGCATCGCGGCGCCGCGCGCGAACAGCATCAGCCCGGAGGTCGCCATGTCGATTCGGTGCACCACCAGCGCATCGGCGAACAGTGCCTGCACGCGAGCAGCAAGGTTGTCGCGACCGGCCTCGCCGCGGCCCTGCACGGCCAGCAGGCCGGGGGGCTTGTCGACGACGATCAGGCTGGCGTCGGCGTGCAGCAGGTCGACGTGCGGGGCAGGCGGCATGGGCGCAGGATAGGCAGATTAGGACGTCCGCAGGATTGTGGACAGCGGGCGACATCCCCCGTCAAAACGCTTGACGCCCGCCGCGCCCGGGAGCACATTGCGCGCTCGTTTCAACCCACCACAGGAGGCCGCCATGAAGATTGCAGACATTGCCCTCCTGTCGGCCTGCGCGCGCTGATTCCTCACTCCCGCCGCACCTCGGCGAAGGCAGCTCCCGCTGCCGTTTGAATCACCGCTGATCTTTCGCCGTTTCTGGCCGTCCGGCGCCGTGACCCCAGGGCCGCGGCCGACAGACCACCACTTTCCTTTCGCTGCCGAAAGCCTGCGCGCGTTCGGCCACGGCGGTGCGCCTGCGCGCCGCTTCGGATGGTCTTTCCGACGGAACTGAATCTCACCATGATCGATACGAATGACTTCGAACGACTGCGCCGCATCGGCCTGACACCGGCGCTGATGCCCGCAGTGATGACAGCCATGACCACGGTGGCGCTCGCGGGCGCCGAACCCACGCTGATGCGCGTCACCGAGGTGCAGCGCGAAGGCGTGACGCTGAACGACGGTGGCGCCGAACACGACGCCCGGCTGCTGCCCGCGCTGCGCGCCGCCTTGGCCAACGAGGGCGACGCCGTCGCCGTCGGCGACTGGGTGCTGGCCGGGCGCAACACCTATGGCGAGTGGTGGGTGCACACCCGTGTGCCGCCGCTGAACCAGCTGGCGCGGCGGCTGCACGACGGCCGCGACAAGGTGACGCGCGTGGTCATCGTCAGCAACGTCGACACGGCACTGCTGGTGATGGGCCTGGACCACGACTACAGCCCGCGCCGGCTGGAGCGCTACCTGGCCCTGGTGCGCATGGCCGGCGTCGCGGCCGTCGTGGTACTGACCAAGGCCGACTTGTGCGACGACGTGGCCGGTCGCCTGCAACAGGTGCAGGCGCTGCTGCCGCAGGGTGCGGCGGCCGTCGCCGTGAATGCACTGGGCACGGGCGACGAAGCCCCCGGGCCAGCACTGGCGCCGTGGCTGCAAGCAGGCCAGACGCTGGTGCTGCTGGGCTCCAGCGGCGCCGGCAAGAGCACGCTGACCAATGCGCTCACCCTGGCGCTGCCCGGCGCGGGGCAGGACACCGGGCCCAACCGCGCCGGCGACAGCCGTGGCCGCCACACCACCACCGCGCGTTCGCTGCACGCCATGCCACAGGGCGCCTGCATCATCGACACGCCGGGCCTGCGCACGCTGCGCCTGGACGGCGACGCCGACCAGCTCGACGCCGTCTTCGACGACATCGTGCGGCTGGCGCCCTTGTGCCGTTTCCGCGACTGCGGCCACGACAACGAACCCGGCTGTGCTGTGCGCGCTGCCGTGAGCCCCGAGCGCCTGCGAAACTACCACAAGCTGCAACGCGAGGCACGGCGCGACAGCATCACGGCGCTGGAGCGCAAGGCGCTGGTGTCGCAGTGGAAGGCGCGTGGCCGCGCCGCGCGCGAGCGTTTGAACGCCAAGCGGGGGTGAGGTTCATGCCGCCATCGCCCACTCACCCCGACGCCCGCCCCGGGCCCGTGCCCCGGCCGCCTTGGGCCGACCCGTTCAGGGTCGGCCAGGCGAGCCGGCCGTGCCGTCCGGGACCAAGGCGTCGCGCTGGGCCAGCGTCGGGAACAGGCGCAGCCAGAGGCCCGCCACCAGCAGCGTGCCCAGGCCACCCAGCACCACCGAACCCACCGGGCCCAGCAGGGCCGCGGTGGCGCCGGACTCGAATTCGCCGAGCTGGTTGGAAGCGCCAATGAAGACCGAGTTGACCGCGCTCACGCGGCCGCGCATCGCATCCGGCGTTTCCAGTTGCACCAGGGTCTGGCGCACGACGACACTCACCATGTCGGCCGCGCCGCTGACCGCCAGCGCGGCCAGCGAAAGCCAGAATGCCGTCGACAGCCCGAAGACCAGCATCGCCAGGCCGAACACCGCCACCGCACCCAGCAACAGCGGCCCGCTGCGCCGGCGCACCGGCCAGCGCGACAGCGCCACCGACATCAACAATGCGCCCACGGCTGGCGAAGCGCGCAGCAGACCCAGCCCCGTGGGGCCGACGTGCAGGATATCCTTGGCGAAGATCGGCAGCAGCGCCGTGGCGCCGCCCAGCAGCACGGCGAAGAGATCCAGCGAGATGGCGCCCAGCACCACCTTGCGCTCGAAGATGAAGTGCACGCCGGCCAGCAGCGTGCCCCAGGTCACGGGTGTCGCCGGTGGCGGCGCATGTTCGTAGCGGATGGCCAGGCACAGCGCCGCGGCCACGGTGAACAGCGCCGCGCAGACGGCATAGGTGGTGCCGGCGCCGGCAGCGTAGATGAGCCCGCCCAGCGCCGGGCCGGCGATGATGGCGCCCTGCAGACCGGCCGAGCTGAAAGCCAGCGCGCGCGCCAGCAGCGCAGCCGGTACCAGCAGCGGTGTCAGCGCCTGCTGCGCCGGCATCTGGAAGGCGCGCACCGAGCCCAGCACCACCGACACCCCGAGCAGCAGGTCGCGCGAAGCAAAACCACGGTCGCTTCCGGCCCACAGCAGCATCGCCACCGCCACTTGCGTGGCCAGGCACAGCGCCACGATGCGGGCTCGATGGTGGCGGTCGATCAGGTGCCCGGCCGGCAGTGCCAGCGCCAGGGCCGGCGCAAACTGCAGCAGACCCACCAGCCCCAGGTCCCAGGCCGACCCGGTGAGGTCGTACATCTGCCAGGCGACGGCCACCATCAGCATCTGGCTGGCGGCCACGCCGGCCAGGCGCGCGAACCACAGCAGCATGAAACCGCGGTGGTCGAAGAGGGCGTCGCCGCCGTCGGGGGCCGAGCTCACCGCGGTGGCGCCGGCACCGATACGGGCGCAGGCAAGGCCAGGCCGCGGTGCACCATGACCTCGCGCACGCGCAGCGGGTGATCGCTGATGAGGCCGTCCACGCCCCAGCCGATGAGGCGGTCGATCCGTTCGGATTCGTTCACCGTCCACGGAATCACCTTCAAGCCCAGTGCGTGCGCCTCGGCCAGCTGGGCCTCGGTCAGGTCGCCGTGGAAAGGCGACCAGGTGCGGGCGCCCAGCGCCTTCACCAGCCGCGGCACCGAGCCGCCATGGTCCTGCAGGCGCAGGCCGGCGGTCCAGCGCGGGTCGGCCAGGTTGTCGATCGAGGGCAGCCGTGCCGTCAGCGCCGCGATCGGCAGCGCGGGTGCGAGCCGACGCACGGCTTGCAGCGTGCGCCAGTCGAAGCTCTGCACCGTGACACGTTCGGCCAGGCCGTGGCGCTGCACGACGTCGAGCAGTGCGCGCGCGAAGGTATCGGGTTCGGGCGCCAGTTCCGGGGTCAGCGGCGACAGCTTGGTCTCGATATTGAAACGCACCGGTACCGCCGAAGTGCGGACCAGCTGGAACAGCGCCTCCAGCGTCGGTACACGCTCACCGTCGGCCGCTTGCTGGTCGGCGAAGGACTGCGCATATTTCGTCCCCGGCTTCAGGCGGCCGACATCGAAGCGCTGCAGTTCCGCCAGCGTCAAGGTCTGCAGCGCCGGCCCGGGCGTGGCAATCCAGGCACCGCTGGCGTCGCGCGTGAGGTCGGGGTTCAGGCGCGGGTCGTGGGCGATGACGACCTGCCCGTCGCGGGTCACGCCCACGTCCAGTTCCAGCGTCGTCACGCCCGCGGCCAGCGCCTGGCGAAAGCCGGCCAGCGTATTTTCCGGCGCCATGCCGCGCGCGCCGCGGTGGCCTTGCAGGTCGAATGCGTTTGCGTTGCAAAGTGCCGCCGAAGCCAGGCACAGCACCCCGGCGGCGCGGTTCAGGAGAGGCCTCATCGCTTGGGTTCCCTGCTAAGCTCGTTGGTCCATGCCGCTCGACGCCGATCGCTCCACCCGCTTGTATGCGCAGACGCCGAGCGCGCTGCGGCCGGGCACGCGGCTGGGTGAATTCGAGCTCCTCAGCGTGCTGGGGGTCGGCGGTTTCGGCATTGTGTATCTGGCGCTCGATCACGACCTGGAGCGCGAGGTCGCGATCAAGGAATACCTGCCGGCCACGCTCGCCGGCCGCACCGAGTCCCAGCAGGTGTCGCTGCGTTCGCAGGCCGACGCCGAGACCTTTGCCCTGGGCTTGAAGTCCTTCGTCAACGAGGCTCGGCTGCTGGCGCGCTTCGACCACCCATCGCTGCTCAAGGTGTACCGCTTCTGGGAAGCCAACGGTACCGCCTACATGGCCATGCCGGTGATGCACGGTCGCACCCTCAAGGAGGTGGGCGAGGCCATGACGGCAGCGCCCGACGAAGCGACGCTGCGCGCGCTGCTCGACCCGCTGCTCGGCGCCATCGAGCGGCTGCATGCCGAGGGCGTCTACCACCGCGACATCGCACCCGACAACATCGTCATCGAACCCGACGGCCGGCCGGTGCTGCTGGACTTCGGTGCCGCCCGGCGCGTCATCAGCGACAAGAGCCAGACGCTGACGGCCATCCTGAAGCCCGCGTATGCACCCATCGAACAGTACGCCGAGGCCGGCTCGGTCAAGCAGGGGCCGTGGACCGACTTCTACGCCCTGGGCGCCACGCTGCACTACCTGCTGCTCAAGCGGCCGCCGCCGCCGGCCACCACGCGCGCCCTGCAGGACGAAGCCACCCCGCTGGCGAGCCGGGCCCTGCCGGGCTGCAGCCGTGAGTTCCTGAACATCGTCGACTGGATGCTGGCGCCGCGTCCGGCCGAGCGGCCGCAAAGCGTGAGCCAGCTGCGCGAAGCGCTCGCCGGCCGCAGACTCCCGCCGCGCCGCCCCGCGGCCGAGCCTGCGCCGACCGAGGCGTCGGCGCCGACCGTGCGGATGCCTCCGCGCGTGCCGGTGGTTGCCGCTGCCGCTCCCATGCAAGCCCGGTCCGGCGCGGTCTTCGGGTCCAGTGCCGGCGCCCCGCCGGGTGCCCCGGGTCGCGGCAGCACGGCCGAAGTGCCACCGCGGCCGGCACCGCCGGTGCCCGTCGCGCCGGCGCCGCCGGCGGCAGGCGCCTGGAAGTGGCTGCCCGTGGTGCTGGGCCTGGCTGCCGTGGGCGTGGCGGCGACTTGGCTGTGGCCTCAGGCCGCGGGGCCGACCGCGCCTGCGCTGTCGGCGGCTTCGGCGCCGCTGGAACGGGCTGCGGCACCCCTGGAACCGGCTTCCCCGCCCGGGTCCTTGCCAGCGACGGTGGCGACGGTGGCCGTGGCCACAGCGTCCGCGCCAACCACGGTACCCCTGCCGGTGACGCTAGCGGCCGTACCTGCGGGCACACCGCCACCCGGCGGCGACGTCGCCCGCAAGTCGCCCGGGCCGACCACCATGCAGGGCACGCAGGCTGCGCGCCTGCAGACACCCACCACCGCCGCGGCGCGCGCGGCCCCGGCCAGCCCGATGCCTGCGCAGGAAGTGCGGCGCGAGGCCTCGGCGCCCGTAGGCCCGCCGGCGGTGTCGGCGGAGGATGCGCCGCCGGCTCGACCTCCGGCTTCCGTGAATGCGGCCCAGGCCAAGCCGCCCGTCGTCACCGGACCCAAGGCCAGGTGCAGCGGCCAGAACCCGATCATGACCTTCGTCTGCATGGAGCGCGAGTGCCTGCGCACCGAATTCACCGGCCCCAGCCACCCCGACTGCCTGGAGTGGCGCAAGGAGGCGCAGCCGCGCGAGTGAGCGGCCGCGCACGGCGATGTCGCCGGCGCGACGCTGCGGCTACGGGTTAAGCGCGATGACGGCGGCGCCGCTTGCCGCTACACCTTCGGCAACACTGCCGGAGACCAGCTTGACCCGCACCTTCATCGACACGGCCACCCACACCCGAGCCGTCGCCTGGCCGGCGCGCCTGCCGCGCACGCTGGTCATTCCAGAAACCACGCTGTGGTTCAACCTGGAGGTCAGCGCCCGGCGCTACCCCGCCAAGGCGGCCTACCGCTTCTTCGGCCGTGAACTGAGCTACGGCGAACTGCTGCGCCAGGCCGAGGCGCTGGCCGGCTGGCTGCAGGCGCAGGGCGTGCAGCGCGGCGACCGCGTGCTGCTCTTCATGCAGAACTGCCCGCAGTTCGTGATCGCCTTCTATGCCATCCAGCGTGCCGACGCGGTGGTGGTGCCGGTGAACCCGATGAACCGCGTCGACGAATTCGGCCACTACATCACCGACCCGCAGGCCCGCGTGGCCATCACCAGCGCCGACCTGGCCGCCACGGTGGCCGAGGCCAGCCAGCGCCTGCCTGCAGCGCAGCGCCTGCAGCACCTGCTGGTCACGCGCTTCACCGATGCCATGCCGGAAACGCTGGACCCGGCCGAGGCGCCGTCGGACGCGGTGCTGCAGTGGCTGCGCGCCGATCCGCCGCTGCCTGCCGGCGCGGTGCGCTGGGCCGATGCGCTGGGCGAAGGCTTGCGACCTGGGCCGTCCACGGCCGGCCCGGACGACCTGGCGCTGCTGCCCTACACCTCGGGCACGACCGGCCTGCCCAAGGGCTGCATGCACACCCACCGCACGCTGCTGCCCAATATCGTGGGCGGCGGATTGTGGAGCCATGCCAGCGCCGAGGCGGTGAGCCTGGGCGTGGTGCCCATGTTCCACATCACCGGCATGCTGTTGGGCGTGCTGTCGCCGGTGTACCTGGGCAGCACCGTGGTGCTGATGCCGCGCTGGGACCGCGAACTGGCCGCGCGGCTGATCTCGCGCCACCGCGTTTCGCACTGGACCTGCATCCCCACCATGATCATCGACCTCTTCGGCAGCCCCGACTACCAGCGTTTCGACCTCACCAGCCTGCGCTACCTGTCGGGCGGCGGCGCGGCCATGCCGCACGCGGTGGCCGAGCGGCTGCAGCGCGAATTCGGCATCACCTTCGCCGAAGGCTACGGTCTCACCGAGACCGCCGCGCCCAGCCACGCCAACCCGCCCGAGCGCGCTAAGCTGCAGTGCCTGGGCATCCCCCTGTATGGCGTGGACAGCCGCATCGTGGACCCCGAGACGCTGCAGGAAGTACCCGACGGCGAGGTCGGCGAGATCGTCACCCACGGCCCCATGGTTTTCAAGGGCTACTGGGGCCACCCGGAAGCCACGCGCGCCGCGTTTCTCGACATCGACGGCAAGTCCTTCTTCCGCACCGGCGACCTGGGCCGGCGCGACGAGGAAGGCTATTTCTTCATCACCGACCGCCTCAAGCGCATGATCAACGCCAGCGGTTTCAAGGTCTGGCCGAGTGAAGTCGAACTGCTGCTGTTCAAATGCCCGTGGGTGCAGGAGGCCTGCGTCATCGGCACGCGAGACGCCTACCGAGGCGAGAGCGTCAAGGCCGTGATCGTGTTGCGCGACACCGCCCGGGCCAGCACCACCGAGCAGGACATCATCGACTGGGCGCGCGGGCACATGGCCGCGTACAAGGTGCCGCGGCAGGTGCAGTTCGTCGACGCCTTGCCCAAGAGCGGCTCGGGCAAGGTCATGTGGCGGCAGTTGCAGGAGCGCGAGGCGGTCGGCGGCGGCTGAGGCGCTGCGGCCGCGACGGCCCTGGGCGCAGCTCAGCGCCCGCGCACCGGCATCACATGCGCCAGGCCGAGGTCCAGGCAGACCGTGAGTGCCGCGCCGACCTCGATGCGCAGCCGCTGCGGGCCCGACAGCGTGAGGCGCAGCACCACACCGGGCACGGCCTGCAGCGCCAGCGCCAGCAACGTGATGTCGCCCAGCGGCCGCGCCTCGGTGACCACGGCGGCGAATTCGCCGCCGGCCTGCGCGGGCCGGTCGACCAGGGTGACGGCGTCGCCGGTCAGCACCCAGTGCACCGACTGGCCGGTCTCGATGCGGCCCTTGTCGCGCACCCTGAGCCGCGGCGGGGGCGGCACGTCGCCCGCCGGTGCCGCCGTGGTGGCTTCGGCAGACCATTGCAGCAGGCCCCAGCCGGACTGCCCGCAAGGCCCCAGCCAGCGGCCCTGGAAGCGGTTCTGGATGCCCACCAGGTCGGCCACGCGGGCGTTGCGCGGTGCGCGGTGGATGGCGGCTGGCGGCCCCTGCTGCAGCACCTGGCCGGCGTCCATCACCACCAGGCGGTCGGCCAGCATGGCGGCTTCGTGCAGGTCGTGCGTGACGAGCACGATCGGGATCGCCATGTCGCGCCGCAGGTCGGCCAGCAGCCGGTACAGGCCCTGGCGGTTCATCTGGTCGACGGCGGAGAAGGGTTCGTCCAGCAGCAGCACGCGCGGCTCGCGGGCCAGCGCGCGCGCCACCGCCACGCGCTGCTGCTCGCCGCCCGACAACCCCGCCGGTCGGCGGTTCTGTTGCGCTTCGGACAAGCGCACCTGGTCCAGCCAGCGCCGGGCCTGGCGCTGTCGCTCGGCGGTCGGCAGGTGCAGCAGCGGCAGCCCCACGTTGTCCAGCGCCGAGAGATGCGGCATCAGCGCATAGTTCTGGAACACCAGCCCGACATGGCGCTGCTGCGGCGGCACGAAGATACCGGCCGCGGTGTCGCACCAGACCTCGTCGCCCACCTGAACGCGGCCGCAATGCGGGCGCACAAGTCCGGCCAGCACGCGCAGCATGGAGGTCTTGCCGGCGCCCGAGGGGCCCACCAGCGCCAGCAGTTCGCCGGGCTCGCACTGAAACGCGCCGCTCAGGGGCAGGGGATGCGCCTGCTCGACCTCGAGGTGCATCGTCATCGGCGCGCCGCCAGCCGCGCCGAGGCGAAGAACGACATCGTCACCGCGCCCAGCGACAGCACCAGCAGCAGCCAGGCCATGCGGTCGGCGGCGGCCAGGTCGAAGGCCTGCACGCGGTCGTAGATGGAGATGGCGATGGTCTTGGTCTCGCCGGGGATGCTGCCGCCGACCATGAGCACGACGCCGAATTCGCCCATCGTGTGCACGAAGGTCAGCACCATGGCCGACAGGATGCCGGGCCAGGCCAGCGGCAGTTCCACGCGCCGCCAGGTCGGCCACCAGCCCAGTCCGCTGACGGCGGCGGCCTCGGTGAGCTGGCGCGGGATGGCCTCGAAGGCGCGCTGCACCGGTTGCACGATGAAGGGCACGTTGAAGATCACCGAGGCCACCACCAGGCCGGTGAAATTGAAGGTGAGCCGCAGGTCCAGCGTCTCGGCCGCCCAGCGCCCCAGCGGCGACGCGCCGCCCATCGACACCAGCAGGTAGTAGCCCAGCACGGTGGGCGGCAGCACCAGCGGCAGCACCACCAGGGCCTCGATCACGGCCTTGCCGGCGAAGGTGGTGTAGGCCAGCCAGCGCCCCAGCCACAGGCCCAGCGGCAGCAGCACCAGCAGCGTCACGCCCGCCAGCTGCAGTGAAAGGACGAGGGCCTGCCAGTCCATGCGGCGTGCCGTTGCCTCAATCCCGCGGCGTGGCGAACCCGTAGCGCACCATGATGGCCTGCGCGGCGGTCGTGGACAAATAGTCGTGGAACTCACGCACCGGCGGCGGCGCGCCCTTGAGCAGCACCATGCGCTGCAGCAGCGGCCGGTGCCAGGCCTCCGGGATGAGCGCAAAGTCCCCCAGCTTGGCCACGTCAGGGGCCAGCGCCAGCGAGAGCGCCACGATGCCGCCCTGCGTGGAACCCGAAGTGGCGAACTGCGCCGCCTGCGAGATGTTCTCGCCCAGCACCAGGTGCGGCCGGATGGCCTGCCACAGGCCGGCGTGGCGCAGCGCTTCCTCGGCACGCTGGCCGTAGGGCGCGTGCTCGGGGTTGGCGATGGCGAATTTGCGCAACCGCCCGTCGCGCAGCGCCGCGGCCAGGTCCTTCAACTCGCCGTCGGCTCGCAGCGGCGAGCCGTGCGGCACCAGGATGCCGATGCGGCCGCGGGCATAGAGGCGGCCGCGGTCCACCGTCTTGCCGGCGTCGGCGAGACGAAAGACGAAGTCCTCGTCGGCCGACAGGTAGAGGTGAAAAGGCGCCCCCTGCAGGATCTGCGAATAGAAATTGCCCGACGAGCCGAAGACGAGCCGCAGCTTGTGGCCCGATTCGCGTTCGAACTGCGCGGCCACTTCCTCGAGTGCGAATTTGAGGTCGGACGCGGCAGCCACCGTCGGCATGGCTGGCTGTGCCCGCAGGCTACCCGCCAGCGAGGTGCAGAGCGCAGCCGCGATCAGGCGCAGGGTGGTGCGACGGCGGTGGGCTCTGGACACGCAGACATTGTGCGGCAGCGTCGCGGCGGAGCCGGGCAACGTGGCCTGCCCGGATCCCGGCCACTGCGCGCCGACTGGCGCGAGGCAGATGGACTGCCAAATGCCATGCGTTCAACGCCCCAGCCCCGCCAGCAGTCGCGTCAGGCCTTCGGCAAGGCGCTGCAAGGTGGCCGGGTCGGGCAACGGCAGCGTGACGTTGCGGGCGCCCGTGCGGGGGTCGGTGCTGATGCGCGGCCGGCGATCGCCTGTGCCGCCGCCGGCCGCGGCGGGCGCGCCGGATTCGTTCAGAGATTCGATCCAGCGCAAACCCGCCTCCAGCAGCGGCGCCCACGGGTCCGCGGCCGACGTGGCCGGTGACGGCGCTGAACTTGCCGTTGCCTCTGTGGCCTGCTCGGTGCCGGCCACTGCGGCCAGTGGCTGTTCTGCCGCTACGGCCTC
>Ga0138256_10001714_pt1 | contig 23606 bp, 24 predicted proteins | sample KNB2016incub_MG_FD_105486 | JGI IMG/M metagenome (GOLD analysis project Ga0138256, IMG submission 105486) | Active sludge microbial communities from wastewater in Klosterneuburg, Austria - KNB2014incub_MG | ecosystem: Engineered > WWTP > Activated sludge > Unclassified | place: Austria... | reverse complement strand
TAGGAGATTAAGGGTGATTTACGCCAACGGCACCGAGAGCGACCTCCTCGGACGTTCGCTGATGCGAGCCCTAAATCGAGACAAAGCAAGCCGTCGCATCATTGAACCCAGCCTCGGACCTCTATTCGCGGGAATCGAAGAAGTTGGAGATTTTGCAACAGGTTTTATTTACGTACTCAGAAGTCAGTCGGACCATCCCTTTATCGTGGTACATCGTTCCGTCGTGCACAAGATCGGTGTGACCGGAGGAGACGTGAAAAGTCGTATCGCGAACGCAAAGAACGACTCGACGTATCTTCTGGCCGATGTTGAAGTGGTAGCAACTTTTAAACTCGCAAACATAAATGCGAAGCGCCTCGAAGCTCTGATTCACAAGTTCTTTTCTGGTGCACGTTTAGACCTGAAATTGAAGGATCGTTTTGGCGTGGAGGTAGAATCGAGAGAGTGGTACCTGCTTCCGCTCTCAATCATTGAGGAAGCGATCGAGAAAATCACAGAAGGTAGTATTGGAAATTTTCGATACGACTCGGAAAGTGCTCAGCTTGTCCGCGTGTGAGCTACATCGAGAAATCCCGTAAACTGTCTCAAAAAAATGTCCCGCTCTTCGCCGATCATTTAACTGCCTCGCAAATTTAATCCACTGGTGCAAAAACAATCCAGTTTGGAACATTTTCACTCCGATAAGCCCGAGCAGCGGGTTAATTTTCTACCATTCTTGACCAGCCAAAGCCGTAATAGGTCGAAAGATCGAATATTCTCTCACAATCAAAACGGGTAACTCCGACACGAGTTTACCCTCGCGATCCGTTCATTTTTTGCGGACTTTCCTAACGGCTTCTGTTACGGTACGCATCTTGCCTATTCAACTCTACCTAGCAAGCACAGATGAGATATCAGGCTTTGCCAGATAAATTTTTGTTTACATTCCCACTTTGCAGGGTGTATAACATTTATCATTAAAGGAAAACAGGAGCTAATTGCCTGATTGGAAAGAGGATAGTCTTTTCGAATCTTTGAAAAGCCGTCTCTCCTATAAAAAGGTCGTACTACTAGAAACCGTAAAAATGGTCATTGGTTACATGCCATTGTGATTTTTTGTAACGAACCTGGGCGATTAGAAAACAATTTTGGCTAACTCGATCGTTTCCAAGTTGCAGACATCACCAGGATCCCCACCCACGGGCGGACCTGGCGATGCACACGATCGAGAGGGCTTCGTCGCCGAATCATTAAAATTAATTCGAAAAGTGATCGCTGGGCGTAGATCCGTGCCTATTGATGACGTACCCGACATCTCGCAAGAAATTGTATTGAGGCTCTGGAAGTGGCGCACTAAGTTCGCGGATAAGAGTGCTCGAATGGCTCAGGACGATTGGTTGTCCTTCACGGCGCGTACTACCCATAACGAAGTAAATCGAAATCTATTAAATCGCGGAAGACACGTCGAATTATCGATTGATGAAGTCGAGGTGAATGAAGGCTCGCAAACCTCATCCTCAGCAGAAACCTTTCAACTTGTCGAAATTGCTTGGCAAGGTATTTGCAAGCTAAGTCTGCATCAAAGGCAGGCACTTCTTTTCAGTTCAATAGATCTTGTACTTCATCTTTTCCAGTTTGGAATCGAGGAGGATGAATTGTTAGGAACGCTCGGGGTGTCGAGGGAATCTTGGGAGTCTATTTCAGCAAGAATGCCTCTCACAGACCCTGAAATTGCTGAGATAGTAAACCTAGATCCCAGTAAGAGACCAAGAGAAACTACGGCGGGTGCGATCAAGAAGGCGAGATGCGATGCCCGCAAGAGACTAAAGGAGTTGATGAAGTAAATGAATCAAGGTCACTTATCAGCTGCTGAAGTCGCGGTCTTTCGTGAAGACAGTTTTTCATCACGATCGCTTGAGATCGGCCGACATCTTCTGGTCTGCAAAGAATGTCGAGCAAAATTACCATCAGTAACGCCGCAAGAGTTTCGAAACTGCTTTCTCGATGCCGATGCCGTCCAGCCTTATGGATCTGAGCCTAAACGTCGATTTTTCGACTTTCCGATCTTGTCCTTTACAAGAGCGGCCGTATATGTGGGATTCGCAGTTCTACTCGTAGCGGGAATTTATTTCGTTGGTGTTCACAGGTTCAGCACGCTCGATACTACAGTTGCGAAAAACGAAGACTATGCAGCCGGGGGGGAACTGAATCCAGTCGTCGAAACAACGGCTACGGCTCCGACCCCTCTCATAGAGAAAGAACAATTACCGACAAAGAGTGGGATTCAGCCCGATAATAATTCGGTTTTCAAGCGGTCTTCCAAAAAGAATGATCAAAGGAACGGTAGTAAGGTTTCTGCACGAGAGTTAAGAGTCCAGAATGCGGAAACTCGGGGTAACGAGAATCCATGCTCGGGCGGGGCCACGATCAACCTTGAATCGAACTCCGACGGAAAAGAGGTCTTTCTCAAATGGAACGCTGTGAAAGGAGCGCAGTCGTATGCCATTTACATCTCGGACCTCGATGAGAATCTAATCGACCAATTCGAATCGAAGTCTCAAACCAATTACCGCTCAAACCTGAGGTTCGAGCCGTCTAAATCCTATCGCTGGAAACTAATCATCATGATGAAGAACGGTAAGAAGATCGTTGGTCCACCCCAAGTTCTCAGTTTAGGCAAAAACTCGGACGGCTCATTAAAGTCTGGAGAGATTGAAAGAAAACGAGGGTCTTTTGAATTGCGATGCGTTTCAACAAAATGAAAGGAATATACAACAATTTATTAAGGTTTCAGACTTTTGCGGTCATCCTTTTTTGTTTGGTTGTCACGGTGCGGGCTCAACAATCTGAAGACCTACCGGTGCCACCTAGCTTTAAGCTGGACGGCGTGCCGCGCATTAAGAATGACGATGTTAAGCATCTATTCTTTGAACCATCTGCAATAAAAAATAATTTGATATGGGACGTGGATCGAACGGCGCGAAAACTGTTTGTCACCGATGAAAAGAATGCCATCTATTCCTTAGAGTCGCCATTGGGCAAGCCAACCTTGGTGCTTGACGGTCGGGTGCCAAGTACGCTCCGAGTGAGTCCGATTTCTTCAGTCGTTGCTTTTAACAACGACAAGGAGGACCAGGATAATTACGCTCTTTTTCTGTGGGACGGGAAATCTGAGGCTCGAAAGTTATCGAGCTTTAGTGGAAAAGACGATTCAGTTGATTCGTTTATCTGGGAACGAGATGGAAAAAGCATCTATTACACCCTTAACGATTACGAGACCAAGTTAACGAAACTCTGTCATACCGATTTGAGTGCGAGTAAGTGCTTCTCTTTGGACCTGAAAGGCCTTTGGAATGTGATAGACGTCGACCGAGGAAACATCTTACTTAAGTACTGGAAATCATCCAGCAATCAACACATATTTCATTATTCGATCAGCAGGGGCAAACTCACACCACTATCCGAATCAGGAAATGCGACAAAGGCTTTTTTCGTGGCCGGAAAGGCACTCCTTTTAGCTGAAGATTCACCGGAGTGCGGGGGTGATCGATGCTTGATTTCAATTGATCCACGCAACAGCAAGAAGGAAATCATCGGTCTTCAGAATGTCCGTGGACACTTGGGTGACATAAAGCCTTCGCCGGATGGAAAATTAGTATTGGTGCAAGAAGCTTTAGACGGAATTGACAGTCTTTGGATAGGAAAGATCAAAGACCGAAAAGTTATTCCGACCGCTGCTAACTTTCTGACCGGCTCCTATGTCGTTTGGAATACCCGCTGGCTTTCCGAAACCGAGGTCGTATTCACCATCGAAAATATCAGTCAACCTGCATTGATACAGTCGTTCGATTTCAGATCGAAGAAAACCACCACTTGGACAAACTCACATTTGCCTGATGTTTTGACGGGCACCGTGAAACCGCCAGAAACAATACGTTGGAGGTCTTTTGATAGTAAGGAGATTTCTGGGTACATCGTCAAACCCACGAAAGTTGCAAAGAAGAGTCCCGTGCTTGTGTTTATCCACGGTGGGCCTCAGGTTCTTGATCGCCCCACTTTTAGTTCTCTCGACGTCCGGTTTGTGACATACCTAGGGTTGTCCATTATCCATACTAATATCCGAGGGTCTAGAGGATTCGGAAATGAATTCATGGATGCTGATAACGGCGCCAAAAGAGAGGACGCCGTTCGAGATATAAGCTCGCTTCTTGATTGGATCGAAAAGCAGCCGGACCTCGACGCGGATAACGTGATCATTCGTGGCGAAAGTTACGGGGGCTTCGTGGCTCTAGCGACAGGGCTAAAGGAATCTTCCCGAATCCGCGCCGTCATCGCCGAATATCCGCTCGTGTCGATCAGGAATTATTTGCAGCAAAGTTGGATCGATGAATTTGCAAAGAATGAATATGGCGATCCAAAAGACGAAATCCTGATGAAAAAGCTTGATGAGCTTTCACCGCTGAACAATGTTTCGAATTGGAAGGGAACGCCGTTGTTCCTGACCAGGGGAAAACTCGACTCAAGTGCGAGCAAACACGATATTTGCGCTAGCTCTAACACGATAAACTCCAGAATTTCATTTTGATTCTATCAAAACTTTTCCGCGTCTTTTTATCGCTCACAATCCAAATTCTACACTTTTAGATCTCGATGCAGGTAAAGCTGTAGTCGTAATCGTTGTACATATTCGCGACATAGCTGAAGTCTGACGTGAAGCGGCATTCTATGTCCACTGAGGGTGAGACTGTTTCGTCTCGGTAGATGAAAGTTGGCGATGGATATCGAGCGGCGTGGAAGGCGAGGGCTGCGTCGAATTCAGTCTTATCTCTTGCTGAGAACTTCAATTCGAATGATCGCTTGGTCTCGGTTTTAGTGCGTGCTTTGGTTGCACCACTGACCGAAGTGGAGCTAAAGATCCTCTTCGTCGCGACTGCGGGCCGCACCCAGTCTGGCTGATATGGAAATACTGTAGGCATATCTTATTTATAAGGTCCACTCCTGCATCACGATGGGCCGCTCTTCGGCGGTCTCTTCGCTCGAGGAATCATTTGACGTCATCACAAGCATTGGTTTGTCGGTCCAGTCCAGAAACTCAACGTCCACCTTCACTCTGTCGCCGGCGAGCACCTGGTAGCTCTCGGGCATGCCCGTGAGCTCGATCGTATATTTACTATCGACGTTCCGCTTGACCCAATTATCGAGCATGCGATAGCCCTGGTGCATCGTGCAGTTGAACATCTCGATCGACTCGCCATCAATCTGGCGGCCGGCGAGGGTGATCAGGTCCGGGCGTTCGATCAGGATCGGGTCGATTGGATACTCGAGATACTGGCTGTCAACATCGCGGAACCGTGCCTGCCACGAGTTTCTGATCGTCAAAGGATCTCGTGGAATGAGCTTCACGCTGTTTTCCACAATGTGATCGTCGGTAAAATGGTATGAGTGCGTGGTCAGCTGCTCGAGGCATAAGAAACGCAGTTTGCCATTGACCTCCTGAACCGTCGAATTGCACAGATTTAGGATGGTTCGCACTGCATCGTCGAGACGTGTCGGGCCCGACCAGAAAGGGTGGGTCTCGTAACGCGGCCGGCTCGCCGTCTTGGGGTAGAGAACACGGTGCGGCATCACTTCCAGCTCCTGCGTTGAGCTCTGCCATTTTAGAGCGATATCGGCGTTGCCGGTGGTGTGTTTCCACTCGACCTTAATATCGTAAAAGCTGCCGTTCGACAGAGTAATTCCACTGCTCGAATGAGTTCCACTAGCAGACCACTGATCGATCACGACCGAGCCGTTGACCCAGAGCTTTACGCCGTGCGTATGCGTGATCGTGAAGGTATAGTTCTCTGAGTAAAGCGGCTTGAATTTGCCTTCCCACCGTGCTGAGAAGTTATCAACATCGACGCCGATCCCAGGACTTCCGGCAGAGCTCACGAACTCCACAACCGGATCGATCCGTTCAATTATCAGAGTGTCGAACGCAGTGCCGTTGTAGTATTGTGCTGTCAGCCCAAAGCCCGGCAACCCTGTTATAGCGGTGTAATCGAACGAGATATTTGCCAGACAAAAGTCCCGCCAATCAACCCAGGCTCCCCAATCGATGCGGGAGCTGGGGCGTCCGCCTATCCTTAATATAAGGTCCGCGACCTCGCGGGCAGGGTTTGCTGAATAAGACGAACCGAGAGCCGTTCCGCTCGAGTTATAGTCCTCGATCTTCATCGTGCGAAAGATCCCTTTCAGGCCATACGGCGGGTTGTTCTTCGTGTCGAAATCACCCATGCCCGTTTGAAGGGCAGCCCGGATCCACGCAACTCCCGAGTGCGGTGTGTCCGTGTCGAAGACCGTGTCCTGGCCTTGGGTACTATCGCCCATGCCGGTCGATTGGGTGCCGGGAAAGAATTTGTAATCGGTTGTCGGGATCTGAACGCCGCTCCACCAAAGGCCCTCGCACGCATCCCACGGACCGCGGCCGAGCATCTGCTGCAGCGTGATCTGGTGTGTTGGGTCAGATCCGGTGACTATAGATTTCGCGAGGTTTCCCGTCACGAGGTGCTTTCCGTAAGCTACCGCATGAAACAGGTTTTGAGCCTCGAGATCTCTAAGATGATTTACAAGGGTCATATAAAAACAGGGCCTCCATCATCGCCGGGCTTGGAATTGTGACAGACGATGAACGGTCCGTTCGAAGTATCGCTGTAAGCGTAGATGTGACCGCTGACGAGCTCGATCTTGGCAACGGTGGCTCTGTCATTGGTTCGCAGAACTTGGAGAACCGACGAATCGAATAACTCGCCTTTTGACCAGATCAAAACTCTTTCGATGCCGTTCATCTTTTCAACCGCGATTCCTTGGTGATCGTCAACGGTCTGGATGATCGGATGAGATCCGGATGAAAAGCCCACGGCCTCGGGAACTTGAAGGCTAAAGATCGGCTCGTTAGGAACGAACCGGATCGATTTGATCTTAGCGAACGAGCCGGTCAGCGGGTTATATAGCTCGTCTTCACTGCCGAGCATCGATACGCGTTTTGGCCTGGGATCGCCGGTCCAGTGTGCGCGTACCAGTACAAACTGATCGGTCCGTGGGCACGGTATCCAGCCGCCTCCGCCATCGCCCGGATCATCGCCGGTTGGCGGAGCGGTTGTCTGACTGTCCGGGAATTCCATACCGCCATAATGATGCTCGTTATCGTGGCCTAAGCAGCCGGCCGGTGATTTCCGGCGTTTGTTGCAGGTCGTGATACCGCCTGCGTAACCGCACGTTCCCGCATGCTTATAGACGAACTGACAATTCTCAGCGAGCGACCAATGAGCCACGCAAAAGCCTGCTGCAGCGAGATCGTTGACCACCTCGATCACGACCTCATTCTCATCCATGCTGATCGGCCGGACCTCGCCGCGGAAGAGCTCAGCCCAATCTCTTAAAGATGTATGAATATCTGCTCCGCCATACTGACGGCCGACGATCGCCGTTGCCTTGATCAACGCCTCGGCCGGGACCTCATCGCCGAAGACCTTATCGACGTTCTGGATCGAGATCTGAACGCGATCGACGGACTGCGAGACCGACTGCTTGATCTCTCCGACCTTTCGCAGGTCATCGGTGTAAACCGTGCCGTTAGTTCCGGTAAAAGCTGCAGTTGAGAAGTGGTATTGGGTCGAGTTGGTGAGCAATAGATCGACCGTTGACTGCGTCCAAACATGTGGATCAGCCAGGCGATTTGTCAGGTTTGTCGTCGTCGGTCTTCCCATCTATCCTAGCCTTTTTTGCAGGGTCAGTTCTCCGTTTTTATACTTGCCGGCGACGACTTTCGCGATCGACCTTTGACCGCGATCAGATTCAGCGATAGCAACCCACTGGCCCGAGGCGTCCTGTTCGATATAGACCGTTAGATTCATATCGCCATAGCCGCTCTGGACGACGCCGCCATCGGCATAGCCCGGAATTCCGGCACCGCGGAAAGGATCACCGCCTGCGTTCGAACGCACACGAGCTTGCTGCATTGGGTTGAGTATCATCTCGCCGGCCGCGACCATCGCCGGGATCGTGTCGCGTCCGGTCCAGGCACCGCTGAGCATTCCGTTGAACCTTCGAAATGCAGGCGACATGTAAACACCGCCAGCAAATTCCGGCAGCAGACGCCGTTCACGTTCCGATGCCGCCCGCGAGATCTCGCTGACGTTTCTCAGCTCAGTTATCAGTGAATCGGCCTCGACCAAACGCTGAGCGATCAGCTTTTGCGACTCTTTTTGATACTTCTTGGACTCGAACTGAACGCCGAAACCGCTCGCGATCTGCTGACGGATCTGCGTTGCCTGCGAGATCGCCGAATCCGGATCGATCCGCAGCGTCCGCACGTCATTGATCAGGTCACGCAGCTGCTTCATCGAGTCAGTAAAACCCTGCATGAGCTGCGGCATTTTCTCTTTCTTGTCCTTTTTCTCAGCTTTATTTCCGAATAGCCATCCGAACAAAGCACCGATACCACCGCCAACCAAAGCACCGACAATGGGGCCGATCACCGGAATCAGAGCACCGATCTGTGCCCCGAGAGCCATTCCCGTCCCGCCCGACGATATCGCACTGCCCGCTCGTCCGGGAATCAAACCGCCAAACACCGACGCCAACGTGCCGGCACCGCTCAAATAGCCACCGATTCGCGAACCGCCGACCGGAGCAAACAAACCGCCTTCGCCGGTGAACATACTGGCCCAACCGCCACCCGAACCGCCTGCCGTATACGTGCCACCTCCGCGAAGGTTCAGCGTGTTGAATAGCTGGCTCGAGCCTGAGTTGCTGATCGTCTGAGTCGGGCCGCCATAGATCTGCGTAGCGTTACCATTAAACATCGGCGTCCCGCCTGGCCCCTGACCACCACCGAGCAGGGTTCGGATCGCCCCGGCTATTCCACCACCGCCACTGCCGCTGCCTTGTGCAGCTTGAGCGTTCCCGCCGCCATAGAACATGTTGAAGAATTTCGATGCCAGCCACTCGGCAACCATCTGCTTCAGGAAGTTCTTAAAGCGGTCGTACATCCATGAAAAGAACGAACCAGCCCCATCCTGCATCGCATCGAGCCCGTCGAGGATCGTGTCGCGGAATTGCTCATATTGTTTGTGAGCTTCCTCCTGGGCTTTCATCGCCGCCTTCATAGAATCGATCTGTGCGGCCGTTGACAGGATCTGCTGCCGCTGTTCGTCCGAAAGCCCCTTGTAGGTGTCCTTTAAAAGCTCCTGCTCGATACGGAAAACCGTGGTCACTTCTGCCCCGGTCCGGTAGATCTCCGTCAGCTCTGCGAGTTCGCCCTGGAGACCTTTCTGAATATCCCGGACTGCCGATTTCAATGCGAGCTCTTCCTTGAGCTGAACGATCCTCTCTTTGTCGACGAGGACCAATTCGTGCTTTTTCAGCAGCTCCGCGAAAAGCAGGTCAACATCTTCTTTTTTGAAATTTATGGTAGCCGCCGCAAACTCAACGAGCTCACGAGAATTTTGGATCTGCTGCAGATCAACGTCGTTCAGCTCGCGGCCGAGCTCGATCTGCTGCGACAGCTGCCACATTTCCTGGGCGTTGTTGTTCTGAGCATCGAACGTGCTTTGGATCCCTTCTTCACGAAACTGTTTAATAGTGTCGGCGTATTTTTGGGCAGCTTCGGCAGCATCCTCATCAGCCTTCTGCTTCGCTTTTTGAGCATCTTTATTGCGAGCAAGGTCACGGGCCTGATCGAACAACGCCTTGTTCGTCCCGAGCAATGCAACCTCAAAGAACTTCTGCTGCAGTGCCGCTTCTTCGGTATCCTGGCCGAAGAAAGCGATATCGGCCGTCAGATCTTTAATGATCCGCTGCAGTTCGATCGCCTGCTTCTGTTGATCCGTTAGTTCAGGTGTAGCGGAGCGTCCGACTTTGGGAGCCTTGCCTACTGATCCAGGAGCGGAAAAATAGTTACCGGTAGGAGATTTCGTCAGATCCGGGATCTTGTTCAGGCTCGGATCGTAATTCGGCTGCGTTGCCAGCGGTGACCCGGAGGCTCCTTTGCTCTCCATGTAGTTGTAGATCATTGCTGCAGGTGATCCTAGTCCCGTCAAAGCCCAGAGAAAACGAGCCATCCGTGGGTTCTCCTCAAACCACTTTTTCGTCTCCTCGAGTGAGATGATAAACCCGCGAACGGCATTGCTTGAGCTTGTCGCCCAGCTCTGGATCAGTGCTTTGTTTTCCGTGAACCAGACTTTAGACCTGTCGATCACGTCCTTCAAGATCGGCAGATAGTCACGCCCAAAGGTCATGGCCAACCCGCGAACCGTCTCCTGAAGATCCTTATAGCTCCTATCGAACTCCTTCGCGGCCTTAACGTCCTGCTCAGTCATGACGACGCCTAGCTCGCGGGCCGTCTGCATGAGCTTGTCGAGATCGCCGTCGAAGCTCTTAAGGAAAGGCAGCAATTTGTAACCGGTTTCGCCGAACGCATCCATTGCCGCATTGCCCTGTTCGACAGGGTTTTTGAGCGAGACTATGCGTGCGATCACCTGGCGATATGCGGCATCAAGATTGTTCGCTGCTTTTACCGGATCGATCCCGAGACGAGCCATTTTGGCGACCGCGTCCTTCGAGCCGTTTGCCGCATCTCCGATCAGTTTCGTGAATTCTTTAAAGCTATCGCCAACCTCGCTTATCGAGGTTCCGGTTCGCCTGGCCTGCATGGCTATAGCGGAGAGCGTTTCGGCAGAGAGTTGAGTGACTTGCTGGGCCTTGTAGATCTCGACACCGGCGTCAGCGAAGCCCTTCACCATGCCGTAGAGCATCTGAACTACCTGGACGCCGGCACGCAGGATGTAGTCAAAAGCTCTGCCGATCAGCTCGCCCATGACATTGCCCTGGACGGCTGCCGACTTCATGCTCTTTTCGAGGTCCTTAAAATCTCGATCGGCTGCATTCTTAGCTTTTTTTCCGGTCTTTTCGACCTCGGTTCCCACTTCCTTGAATTCACGCTTCACCTCGGCACCACCTGATTTGGTTTGCCTTGCGTCAATTCCTACTGAGATCTCGAGATCGGCCATTTCTTAGACTGGAGACGGGAGATAGATATTGAGACGAGAGACAAGAAGACTCGCGTCTCCTGTCTCTCGTCTCGGGTCATTCTGGCTTAGCTGCCAGCCGGGAAAGTGGCTTCATACGTGACCTGCAGGCTGTCGCCGTTGGCACTGTCGAGGTTGACGGCCGCGAACTTCGAGCGGTCGAGCAGCACACCGCCAGCCACAGCAGCCTGGCTGAATACGCCGTGCTCGGTTACCGCCAGAACGCCGCCCGAATTCGGTGTAAAGGCACCCACCGTGCGGTAGATATTCGCTGATGCACCCTCGGTCGTCGTTCCGGTCGGCCGCACGTTGTCGGTGGCGTATTCAGTCGTGAACTCCGTACCGAGAGCGGTATCACCTGAAGCCTCAGCTCCGGTCCCGATTCCGAAACCGTGATACTTCATGTTTTCCATCTCGACCGAGTTCTGAAACGCATCGACGATGAACCCGACGCCGGCCGTCGTGACGACCCGGAGCGAGATCAGGCCGAGGTTCAGCACCGAGCCGTCGCCGCGGATGACCTTGGCGTACAACGCACCGTAGGTGTGGTTAACGCCGAACATTTTGGCGAAAACGATCTGGCGGTAGCCGCGCATCACGTTCATGAAATTACGCACGCGATAGCGGTTTACCTCCTCGTCGTTAGTGAAAGGCAGGGCGTCACGGACGATCTCCTTGAGCTTAGCGATAACCGACACCGGCTTGCCCAGCGAACCGCCGCGGGTGACCTTCATGGTCCTGTCTCCTGAAATTGCGATCTTTGAATTTATGTTCATAGTTTTTCTGTGTGTCTAGGGCCTCCTGGGCCCGCTGCGGCTCTTCTTTGACTAGGCGATCTCGCCGCGTTCCGATGCCACGTTGAGGCATTTCGCAGCCGCTTTGACCGTCTGGCGGTTTAGCGCGTCTCGAACCTCGGTAGCTGCTGCGACGAGAGCCTTTTGGACCTTGTCGAGAAGCTTTTCATCAGTGATCTCGACGAATTCCGTCGCGTCACGCTTACCATCGCCTTCGCCGTAGCTGCAGCGTCCAAAAACCTTTGCCGTGGCTTCGCCGTTTTCGTTCAGGCTGGCCCTTACTTCAAATCGAGTCTCTCCGATCATATTTTTTCCTCTTAGCTAAATTGCGATCTCGCGACCACAAACTCCCTTTCCCCGGCCGCTTTGCCGTCGCCGGTGGAAAACCACCTGTAAAACCAACGTCCCGGCTGATCCGCATCCACGACCAGCTTGTATTTCCCATCCTCGACCTTCACGATGTCGGCACCGACGCCGTATTCGTAATCTGTGACCTCGTCATCCGGTGACTTTACCGAGCAGAAAACCGCTGCCGGATCTACGAGCTCGCCGGCTGATGTCGTCCATTCGCCGACGATCGTCACGTCTTCGCCGATGTCATAGGTTTTTGTAGGTTCCGAGCAACTCATGATGAATAGTCCCTAAGCGTCAGCGTGACGTTCGAATAGTCCGAGCAGACGATGTCCGTCTTGCCCGAAACCGATCTTGTTATAGCTCCAGCAATCGACACGACGCCGGCGACGAATTTGCTTACCAACCTTTGAACCGCACCCGAAACCGTGATCTGGCCCGCAAGCTGCCTGCCCACTTCACGCTGTACGGATCCGGACGGCGTCACCGAGCCCGATTGCCCCGTGAAAACGTTCTTTATCGCCGTTCCCGTGATACCGATCTCGCCGCCGAGATCAAAGAAGAAAGCCCGGAAAACAACGATCGTGCTGCTGATATCGATCTGCCCGCCTGTCATTCGCGAGATCAGACGCGTTGCCCTACCGCTCGCCGTAACACTGCCGGCGAAGCTCCGCGAGATCTCGCGATCGATGTCGCCGGAGACGGCGACAGTTCCGGTCAGAACCAATGTCAAAAGCTTCAACAGAGTGATCTCGCTCGACGGCGTCACCGAGCCGGCGACGGTCCGAAAGATAGTTTTTTGAAGCAAACCTGTTGGAGCTGCCGATCCGGCCAGGCTCCGCGTGATCTCTTTTCGCAGCAGTCCGCTAACAGCCGTCGAACCAGTGAGCAGCAGATAAGCTGTTTTGACTCTGCCAAGATCTCCGCTCGGCGTAACCGATCCGGCCAGAACCTTTGAAGCATTGCGAACGGCCGACCCAGACGCTGTCGTCTGACCGGCGACGTTCTTCGACGCATCACGCTGCACCGCACCGCTCGCCGATATTGACCCTGTCAAAGTCAGGATCACGGCCCGGAACATATCCACCAGCCCGCTCGCCGTGATCGAACCGCCAAACGTCCGATTGACCGCCTTCGCGATCAAACCAGTTACTGAGCTCGAGCCACTCGTATTTTTCGAGACCTGACGAAAGACCGAACCGCTCGGCGTCAGCGAACCTTCAACCGTCAGCAAAAAGGCTTTGAGCAGCTCGGCGGCACCGCTCGGAGTTACTTCACCGCCTTGGGCCTTCGTGATCAGTTTCACCACCAATGACACGGGTGTGATCTGCCCGAGAAATGTTCTGGCCGCCTCTTTTAGCAGCGTCCCGCTCGGCGTGATCGAACCTGCAGCCGTTCGCTGCATTTCTCTGATCGCCGCACCGCTCGGTGTCGAGCTCCCGGCGTAAGCGACTGAAATATCTTTTTTCAAAGATCCACCGATCGTGATCCCGCCGCCCACTTGCTTACCCGCTTCCCGGACGATAAGGCCGCTGGGCGTCGCGACGCCGGATCTCAGCAACTGTCCTTGTCTGAGTGTCGCCCCTGTGCCGGTAATGCTGCCGAAAAAGCTCCGAGCTATGCTCTTCAGAGCCGCTCCGATCGCTGAAACACTTCCACTTTTTTGCAACGTGACTTGTCGCTGAATGGATCCGGACGCCGTGATCGTTCCACCGAGATCGAGGGTGTAGTTCTGAACTGCTAAGTCGTACGTCGCATACGCCCCATATTTGCGGGTAGTGCTGCCGAGTGCCGTGAGATTTGTCGGCGTGGTGTAGGAGTTGCCGGTGTCTAAGCCACCATCGCCCGTTGAACCTGCATCGTAATAGCCACCGCCGCTGATGCTGCCGTCAGGAATAAACCCAACGAGGTAAGCCACCGCCGTCACTGATTGGCTAGTTCCAAACGTCGCATCTGTCCACGCATAACCCGATGGCACTGACGCTGAATTGGTCGTCCCGATCAGGACATTATCAGAAGCCCGCCACAGACCGCCCTTAAAAAGCCGAGCTGAGTTGTTGCCTACATACGCTGTAATTTTTGTTACATCACCCGCACCTGACGGAGTGCCCTTTACGACGTGTGCCCAATTATTAACAGCATTGGAGGCCGTCGCCGGAGTCGAGGAATATCCAAACGTCAAACCCGCCGCGTGACGGATCGGATAGACGGCATTATCAAGAAACTCTTTTTCAAAATTGATCGTGAGTTTGCCCGTGCCGTCGCCGTTATCGACTATTTGCGGATTCGTTCGGCAAGTATTGCCTTTCGCGTCCGACATGAGCGAGTTGAAGATGTGTCCAACCTTGCCCGTGCCGTAGATGGTTTTGCCTTCCCAATTGACTTTTTCCTCTCTCGCGAAAACAGCCCATGAGCCGACGACATTATCAGGCCGGAAACAGCCTTCTTTGATCTCTTCCGGCGTGAGTTCTGGCTGGTAAATGAACTCGACGCCTTTGGCATTGATCGTGAACTCTAATTTGTCACCAGACGGGCGTTCGTAAAGCGTGACATCCTGCTCGATCGCACCCTCAAGAAATTCCACAGACGGAGCGATCTCGTAATAATCGACCTTTTTCTTTTCACCTTCCCACGCAACAACACCGCCATCCTCAACAACTACCGGATCAGCTTCGTCGTGAACCAGACGCAGCGAGACATTCACCTCGTTATCCCACCGCATGATCTTCGTCTGCGGCTGGAAATCAGGCTGCTTGCTGTCGCCGATCTCGACCTCGATGCGATCTCGCGGGTCGTCTTTCGGCTCCAGGAAGAATGTTGTCTCCTCGTTCATCTATCGCTTCTTTTCCCGACGTTTCCGATCGGCTGCATCGGCTCTCGCTTTGCCACGCTGCAGGGCGGTCAGTGTCATCCATTCCCAGGCCTCGAGGCCATCCGGATACTGAAAGGCCGCACCCGAGGTTTTAAGCTCTGTAAGCTCAAAACCGGTGGTCACGAGAGCCCGCATGGACTCGTCGATCGCATCAGGTTTCGACTTCTTCAACGGGCACCCGCCGCAAATACTTTCAGGATCTCCGCTCTCGTATTTATGGAGCGGTTTGCCGTCAGTTTCTGAGCAGGTCACCTCGCCTGGACACGCCTCGCCGTGTTCGTTGATGCAAGCGAATTGATTTTCAAATACGGCCGCGAGGGCCTCGCCTAGTCCAATAGGCCGCCGACGATCGATTCGACCAGTGTCTGCACGACTAGCCGCTTGATCAGTGGATCCACGTATTGCTTGAGTTCCACCGGGTGAAAGTTGGGCAGATTCTTGAGCGTTGCTCCATGAACGCCAACGCACCACAGGTCGTAATGCTCGACTGCGTTCTTGAGCGTCGAATGGCTGACAAAACGCTGCTTCCCGCGTTTGCCGGGCTTGATCTGTCCGTTCGACGATCGGCGTCGATAACGCTTCAATTCGCTCTCAGACGGCTGCCGCATGAGGTGAACGATCGTAAAGTCCGGCTCGTCACCGCTGCCGATCTCCTCGATCACCGGGACCTCGTCCGCGAACTGGTCCGTCGCCTCATCGACGTAGACCTCGCGAAGATAAAGGGCCTGAAAAGCCGCGGCCTTGTGAGCTGCCGGCACATTGCCGTTATAACCCTCGGTCGTGACGACGATCTGGTCGTAGAACTTCGCGTCGATGTCCTCATTCGCAGTCGGGTCCGGCATCTGAAAGCTGCCGTCCTTCGCGATCGGAATATCACTCTGCAGCTCGTCCTCGCGGGCAAAGATCTGCTCCGATGTCGGCCGTCGCAGCGTGTGCTTGAATCGCCGGTCCTTCAGCGTCACCCGCGTGGTTTCCCAGTCGAGCGGGTAGAGGTTTTCAGCAGGCTGAGCCGGTGCGATTCCCGCAGCCGGCTCGGACCTGTCCAAAGTTAAAATGTTGTCTGCTTCGTTCAAGCTTCTCCTTCTCCTTCCGCCTTGTCGGCGGGCTGTTCCACTGCCGGAGCTTCCGACAGCGGCGTTGATGTCAGCGGATGAGCTGGCTCCCAGGTGACCGTTTCACCGGTCCGCTCCTCATACGCTGCCTTTTCCTTGGCCAGAAACTCCCTGGCCGCAAATTCCTCGGTTCCGGGAACGATCTCGACCACATCCTCGGCCTGTTCAGCTTTTTTCCTTGCCATAATTCGTAAACTCCGTAACTTTCGAAACTTCGAAACCTTTTAGATCAGCGTCGCTGTCGCGTTCTGGATCCTTGCCTTGATCGTGCCGAGCGTCGTCGGGTCCTGCAGCGGGATCACGTTGATCGGTGTCGCTGCGTCGCCGTTGTCTTCACCCGGATCGACCGAGTCGAACATGAATTTCGGCACGATGATCTCGAATTCGTGACGATAGGTGCTTGAGATCACCGGCCCGATGACCGTGAACTTGAGGTTCGTCAGCACTTCGTTCTGGACCGACTTCGTCCAGTAGGTGAGATCTGCAAAATCGAGCAGGATCGACGCCGTCGTCTGATATTTGCCGCGAGGCATCTTGCGAACGTGAGCCCCGGAACCGCTCGAACCAACCGTCTGGATCGTGTCGCCGATGCGGCGTTTCGCGGTCTGAATATTGTTTTTGTGCTCGACCATCCACTCGATGATCGTGCCAAGCGTGCCTAGATTGACCGTCGTCGTGTTGTCAGAGTCGAGATAGGTGACCGTCGTTCGGAACGAGTCCATACACGCCGGCGTCGATAGCACCGGCAGGCTCGACAGCCCGTGCGGGTTCGTGAATTTACCGCTGTTGACGATGTCAGCTTCGTACTGGGCCCGGTTGTCGCCCTGCTGGCTCATCTTGAACCGCTCGACCATGCAGCCATGCAGCAGGAACGACGCGGTGTCGAGAAGCGAAGCCATGCCAAACGACGGCAGGATCGCACCCGTCTGCGGCGGCAGGATCGCAAATTCGTGGCTGTAAACACCACTCGCCACCAGCGAATCTGTTACCGTACCGCCCAGAGCTCGCCGCAGCAATCTCGCCGGCACGTCGGTCTCGACGTCATCGACAAAACCGTACTGTCCGGGCGACCAGTAATGATTGCAAAGGTGCGACGGTGCATTCTGGCCCGCACGGTCCGCGTCTGACCGCTTCTCGAGCTTTGGCAGCACGAAGAAAGGATTTCTCGTCGGGACCTGGCTGTAATTTGAACCAGTTGACTCGGCTGTGTTGTAGGTCGATTCGACCGTTTTCGAGATCCAATTTTGAGCGGTATCTAGTCTTGACATAGTGTTTTTAGCAGCACAGGACGACTTTCAATCTGCCCTGTGCGAAGTGCAGCGTTTCCTCGCCGCATTTGATCGTGGTCAGCTGGCGGTATTGCAGCAGTTCGTGATATTCGACCTCATTTTCAAAATCCAATCTTGGTTCGGCTTTGATCGCGTTGTAGGTTTTCGAAGTGATCACCGCGAATTCCTCGTCCGAGTTGTCACCCGCCTTGCCCGACCTGAAACCATAAAAACCGAGGATCTCGTACTCGAGCATTACGCGGTCTCGATGTGCCGTTTTTCTTTCGGCCAGTTGTGAAACTCTCCTGATCACCCAGCCGTGCGTTCGGCCTGCGATCGTCTGGCTTCGAAACTTGCCCGGCCAGTCGGCGAGCTGGTGATTCAAAACGTTCCAGCCATACACCTGGGCATCAGGATGCTGTGCTGCGAGCAGGGCGGCGATCTTCTCGCGGATGTCGTGATCTACTGTTTCTGTCATCGTGTCCGAGATGATACTCGTGGCAGTATGGGCATTTGTACGCCTTCAAGGTCTGATCGCCGAGCTCGTTGTCGCGAAACATTTCGGCATAGAACCTCGTCGCGAACGCCCGCTTTCTCGTACATGATCTTTCTCGTCGCCATTCGTCTTTTGTCACGTCCTTAAATTGCAACCCGCTAAATTGCTGCCACTGCCTGCTTAAGCATTTTTTCGAGCGTCGGCATGCTCTCGTCTACCGTCTTTTGCCACAACGGCCTGTCCAGGCCATCTTTCGCTTCGAGTATCGGTGCGTATTCGACATTGGTTCCGATCAGAGCTTCGAGCGTCGATGGGTAGATCGGAGGCCCGATCGAGTTGATGAGATTTCCGGAATCGCTCGCCGGAGATTCTCCGGGAGCCGACGCGATGTGAACTTTATCCTTGCCCCGTTTGTAGGCCCGGCCGGACTTTGCCGACGCGATGTTGGTTTTCAAACCGCCTTCGAGAAAAGCGGCGCCGTCCTGGACGAACTGTTCGAGCTGTTTCTCGAGCTTCGCCTCGATCTCCGGCGTCCGGTCCTTTGTGACTTTTACCGAGATCTCAGCCATTTACTTCTCAACTTCCGCCCGGATCTTCCAGACCAGCGATTCGCCTATTGGCTCCTCGATCTTCGTGATCTTCCACCGCCGCGTGCCGATCGTTAGCGCAACGATCGATCTCATGAATGCTTGAGTCGCCGCCCAGTTCGTCTTGGCCACAACCTGGAATTGCCAGGCTCCGGTACCGCCGCTCGTTGTGATCGCATCCGTTCGCTGGCCCATCCAGTCTTTCGCGAACGTCTCAACGACAGCTTCGCCGGCAGCCGGCGTGATCGAATAGACTTTCAAAGAGCTGTCGCCGAAGAGCCGTTTCCGGTGGCGGTTTATCGCCGAGATCCTGAGATCGTTAGCTTTCGACATTTCAAACCATCACAGGGCTTGCGGTGCCCGCGTACCGCTTCATCATTCGCTCGCAATGGTCAAAGATCTGGTTGGCTGACATCCTGTCGCCGTCGAGATCCGTCGATTGCAGCTCGGCGGCTTTGCCCATTTTCAACTTCCAACCCTGCCGGGCCGCTGCCCGCAGGTCATACGTCGGGATCCATTCCGCATCGGCCGGCGTCAGTCCGTCAGAGTCAGCGATCGCGTACTGGTCCAGCAGCGACTGCAGCTCGTCGGAGAGAAGGCACGGCGTGTCTTCCCACGCCGTCATCCTTTTCAACCGGTCCAGAGGTTTGTCCGCATTACTCATTTACTTCTGCCGTTTCGGCGAGCTTCGCCTCGATCGCCGCGATGATCTGAGCCTTCGTCACCTTATCCGGGACGAGATCCAGCTCGAGCTCTTCAGCTTCCGCGATCAGCTCGGCTTTGGTCTTCTTCGACCGATCGGGCGTTTCTGCGATCGCAGCTTTTGCCTTCGCCTCGGTGCTCTCATCAAGGCCGTTGTTCTGGGCGATCGCGTCTTCGAGCGTGTAAACGAACGGCTCACCCGCGGCGTTCAACTGCTGAAAGCCCGCATTCCGCATGATCTCGGCTGCCGCACTGGCCTCTTCGACCTCATGCTCTACGCCGTCACCACTGATAAATCTGACTTGTGCCATGTTGACTCCTTCAAAACTAATAAACGGGGCGGCTTAGCCTAGGACCTTACCGCCCCTCTCTTGGGTTGTTCCCGTGGATTACGTTTTCGGCAGACGGTACGCACGAACGGTGACATTCGGCGTGCTGGAGGCTGCGAGGAATGCGATGTTGACCGAACCGTCATCCTGCAGGAACCGAGCCGATTCAAACGGGCCCGCGATCACCGCAGGCGTTGCCCCGCCCGTTGCCGTCAGTGCGATCGCTAGATCCTGCGATAACGGTGATGGCGGATTATCGCCGCCTTTGATCGTGATCGTCACCGCGGCTGCAGCCGCATTAACGAACTCAAAGATGAGTCGGTCCATTGCACCGCCAACAGAGACCGGAACGGTTCCGTCAGTGTCGATCGTCTGCACCGCAGGCCGGGCCGTCGAGCTGTTGGCAGCAAGTGCCGTGACTGTAATTGAACTTGGATTTGCCATAACTTTGGTTTTTCATGCGGGGCGGCATCACGCCGCCCCGGCTTTCTACGTTGTCGTCGGTTGGGTTATATGAAATTAGCTGGCCGCGTTGGTAACGGTTCCGACTGCCCAGGCGGTCGGACGAACGAGCTTGCCGCCGTAAACGTGCAGGCCCTTGACACCGTCCGCAAAGCCTTTCTCCTTGCGGTACGATTCGACCTTGCTGATCTGCTCGGCATAGCTGTACGCGATGGAGTGGCCCGCGATGACCTTGTACTTATCGCTCGAGGCGATCGGCACATTGTTCGACTTCATGACCGTGAAGCCCGCAGCTTCACCGATCTTGCCGTTGAGCATACGGGCATCAGCCGCAGCTGCACCGCTACCGACAAAACGCGAGTCCTGCAGCAGGTAGCCGTGGAAGAACGGAGGCACGACAACAAAGCGGCCATCGCTCGGCACGTTGGCCTCGTCGAGCTTCACGCTCAGATTTACGAGGTGGTTGTACGCGGCATTTGCCGCACCGGCTGCCACCGGCGAACCGGTCGAGCCGACTAGGTTGCCCGATGGCACCAGCGTGTAGCTCGCCGCGATGAACTGGTCCGCGAGATCACGTAGGCCATAGGCCGCACGCGTCATCGCCTCATCCATTGCATTGACGTTCTGCTGGACTTTGTCCACGTCATCGACGGTGAATGCAAAATACTTCTGCTGATTGATCAGCAATGTCTGCTCGGCGTCGGTCAGCACCTGGACCGAGATGTCCGCGTCCTTGGTGTACGTCCCGATTGTCGGATCACCGATCGACGCGATCTTCACCGTGTCACCGGCTTCCCGGATCTCGCCTTCGTAGTCGCGATTGACCACGCCGGCTTGTCCGTAAACGAGAGACTTTTCGAGGGCCGACAGCAATCGGGCGGCCCAAACTGTCTTGATAAAATTGAGTGACATATTTTTTAGTTAAAAAAGCGACATGTCGCTTGTTGCGGCCCTTATTTGCCGGCCATTACCTTCTTGACCTCTTCCCAGTCAAGCAGCTTTATCTCGGCCGGCGTCATATCTGCCAGCTTCTCCTTTGTGAGCTTGGTTGTACTGACGCCCTCTGCTCCTCCGTTTATCGACTCGTCCGGTTTTTCGATCCCGAACGCGTCCGCAAAATCTGATTTGTAGTTAGTGATCAGGGCATCGAGATTCTTCAGGCCGCCCTTATCATCAAATTCGAGATCGCCCTTCATCGCATGCCAAAGCAGCTCAGGTGATCTTGCACCGGCTTTTGACAGTGCAGCGGTGACCGTTTCCTTCGCACTCGTCAAACGCTGCCCGGCTTCGAGCTCCTGGATCCGTTTGTTTGCTCTCTCCAGTTCGCTGAGATCCTTCTCATCGTTGGCCTTTTTCAGAGCCTCAGCCGCAGCCTTCTGCCTTTCGGCTTCGACCTCAGCCTTGGTGTAGGTCTTTTCAGACTTCGCCTTCGGAGCAGCAGGATCCGCAGTCGGCGTGTCCGCAGCTGCAGGAGCAGGAGTTTCGGCCGCAGCAGGTGCGGCAGAAGTGTCGTCAGGTTTTGGATCAGCGGCCGGAGCCGCAGGAGCGTTCTTCGCCATACAAACCGAGGTTATTAAATGGCAGGCAGGTCCGGCAGGGTGTTTCGTTTAAATCGCGAGATTTGCTTAATTCAATCATTTACTCGTTTTTTCCGGGATTTCACGCGCAAAAAAGCCAACCCTAAAGGCTGGCTTTTAGATCTCAAATGTCAGATCTCAGATTCTAATTTGTGAAATTTCGGATCTCGTCCGCGGTGGGCTGATCAGGCAGCTGCACGACGCCGTCCTCTTCGGCGACCTCACGCCAGGCCTTATCGAGAGCCTTCTCGTCGCTCGTCGATAATTCGAAACCTTCATCGCCGGCACCGGTAAAGCCGGGCCGCGAAAGGATCCTGTCCATGTCGTCTAAACTGATCATTCGTCAAAGTCTATCTCAAATTCCTTTTCCTGTAAATACTTTCTCAGGATCCGGAAGCTCGCACTGTCGCGGTTCAGGTCGAACATCATTGGGCGTCCGTAACCATAATAAAGCCAGACGCGCTTTCCGTTCGTTTGTTCGATGAGCCCGTTCAGATCTTCGATGCCTCGAAAAGTTAGCGGGAACCGGTCCCAGTCGCTTTCCGTCAGCCTGGCGTTATATCCCATCCTCGCCCAGCTGTAATAACCATTCCAGACCTTCCCGGCCGTCGAGCTGTAATTGCCTGCGGCCATCGTATCAATGTATTCGATCCCGAACCGCTCGGCATGAAAAGCCTGCGTCGCAAACGATTTGAGCCCCGTTCCTTTTGGAGCCGTTCGCGAGGTTCTGAAGATCTCATTATGAATGAACAGCCGCCCGGCCCAGTCATGATCGAGGATCCTTTCCTGCGTCGCGATCAGCGGATGCCTAACGGTGAAATGCAACCCGTCTTCGTGGTCTATTACGCTGATCTTGGCTCCGTCCAAAGCTCCAACCAGGCCACCGATCTGATCGTGCGTGAGCTCGCGGCCGAGCATCTCGACGAGACGATCTTCGGTGCCGTAGTCAAAATCGACCGCGACCTCCTTCGGCGTCCGGATGACGCGATCGGCGACCGGTTTGCCGGCGAGGATCTGGTTGAGCGGTTTCGTATAGACAGACCTGCCAAACTCCTTGCTGTTTTTCCACCCGACAAAATCCTTAAGAGTGACCAAGCCTTCCTTGTATGCGGCCAGCCCATCGACGCCCAGGATCTTCTCTTTGACCGCATCGCTCTGCCGCTCGAACCATTCACGCCCGAGCTCCCGCGGCGGCCGCGTCACGCCCTTAATGACCGGGATCATCGTGCATCGACAGTTGATGTGCTGCGGAAAACCGTTCTTGATCGCAAAGATCTTTCCGTCGAGAGCCAGACAAACGACGCACGTCCGCTCGGACTTTGCCGCGACCCACTCCCAGCCGGTGATATTTTGGTTCTCGCGATAGGCCTCGAGCGTCGTTGCTCTGCGCACACGGTTGACCTCGGTACGCGCCATTGTCAGTGCCCGGTGCCTGGTAATGTCGCCGGCCTCGACAAGCCTCCGGGCGATCGTTCGAAAGTCGGTTCCCAATGCCGCGGCTCTCACTATCTCACTGCGCAGCTTCTCAGCAACGGCCGGTGCAAATGTCTTCTCGAAATACGCGAGCATCGGCGAACCGTCGCCCATCATACCGATCGCATTTTCGATCGTCCGCGTCGGCAGCAAACTTCCGATCGCATCGGCCGGGCTTAGAACGTTGATCACTTCGCGGGTCTGATTTGCCGCGATCGAGATCGCCGATCGCTGTTCACGCGAAACGATGCCGGTCACTTTCCCGCCAAATCTGACGATCTCGGTTTTGACCTGGTCAATAAGAGCTTTCAGACGACGCGAACGAGCGATCCAGCCCGGCGTGATCGCCTCACCGGCAGCTCGTGCCTCGTCCATGAGTTTTTGGATCGCTTTGTACTGGAGTGTTAGGTCTTTCTGCAGGTCCGCATAGACCGAGAGCATCTCGCGAAAAGTCGCCTCTTCGCGTTCGATGATCCGTTTCCGGTGAGCTTTGAGAAGGTCATCAAGAACCGACATTTACATCCGTCTGCTGCTG
>Ga0138256_10001713_pt1 | contig 23621 bp, 17 predicted proteins | sample KNB2016incub_MG_FD_105486 | JGI IMG/M metagenome (GOLD analysis project Ga0138256, IMG submission 105486) | Active sludge microbial communities from wastewater in Klosterneuburg, Austria - KNB2014incub_MG | ecosystem: Engineered > WWTP > Activated sludge > Unclassified | place: Austria... | reverse complement strand
TCCAGGGAGGAAGATGTTTTTTATAAGTTGCCATTTACTCGCTCCCATTGTGTATGCTGTTTGAGGATACACTTCTTCAAGATCTTGTATTCGCTGCACAACCACAGGAATCAAATAAACCAAAATTCCTACTGCTAAGAATGCAATTTTCATAGGATCACCTAGTCCAAACCAAATTATAAATAAACCTGTAAGAGCAGACAATGGAAGATATCTCAACGAATCAATTTGCTTATTGAACATTGAATTAAAAATTGGAAATAAGCCTATGATTAATCCAATTGGAATTGCTAGGAAAATTGCCCAGAAATATCCCTGTATATTCAACCAAATGGAATGTAAAGTATTTGGAACTAATTTGTCTTTTTGAAATAAATCTTTGAATGAAAATAAAACTCTATCTGGTCTCGGTAGTAATGGATATACTTTTTCAAATTTTGTTGCACTTGCTAATTGAGCCTCTTCAGCTTTGATAATCGAATCCCTATTGACTAAATGCACAGAATCTATTGAAGAAGGCAAGACTGAATTAAAGTCAGTTAAAATCGGTTTTGTGGTAGAAAATAGTTCTGCCAATATCCACCAAACACAAATTGTAATCGCAAAGCCAATTATTGAATATATCCATGAAGATTTTCCTTCAATTTTTCCTCGAAGTTTAAACCACTGTTCTAACATTATTCTCCTATTAATTCAAAATCAGTTCTTCTATTTCTACTTTTTCCATCTTCAGATGAATTGCTTGCAACAGGTTTGTCTGGACCATTTCCAATCACAACAAATCTATTTCGTGACATGCGATGTGTATTCACAAGGTAGTCTGCAACTGACTGAGCCCTACGTTTTGATAATATAACATTCGCATCTCTAGATCCAACATCATCAGTATTTCCTTCAATTCGTATCCTAGAATTTCCAAAAGCTTTTGCAATTTCAACAAATTCTTTATCTATTATATATTTGGAATTTTCATCAAGTTGGAATTCTCCACTTCTAAATGAAATGGAAACTCTTTTTGTGGCAATGGCCTCTTTAGTTTTTCCTTCAGCCTCAGACACTTTTGTAAAAGATTTTTGTGCTTCGGATTGGTGTTCTGTACCAGTCAAATTAGTGTTTTTTTGTGGTTCAGGCATACTTATAGTTCTCCAATTCGGTACTTTTCCTTCGGCATATCCGATCGCTTTATAACTTGTAGTCATCCTCGAATATAATTGTTCAGCGGTTACACCCTTATAATTAGGATTTAAACCAAAAAAATCTAAATTATCTCCATGTGTACATAATCTCACATTATTGATCGCAGCATAGGCATCGTCTTCGGAAAATCCTGTGAAATTCTCAGCTAAAATTTTTGCAGCCTTTCTCTTATTCGCATCATTGCTATTGATTTCAGCAGCACCTCTCATCCAGCCTTCATAAAGTTTTTGTAAGCGATCCTTATTTTTTTCGGCCCATGATCTTTTAGCTATAAATGCATCTGCGATAATGTTTGAAGCTGATTTTGTGCTCTCAAGGATTCTAGCTCCTGCAACAGATTTGATGCAAGCTTGATCATCTGGACTCCATACTACTGCAGCATCAACTTGCTGTGATTTGAACACTTGTGCCGCATCTATTGCTGACGCTTGTTTTACAATCTCAACATCACTCGCTTTCAAGCCACCCGCTTCTAGCATCCAAAGTAAAAAGGAATGCGAAGGAGACATCTCTGCTACGGCTATTTTTTTACCTTTGAGATCTGCAACAGAATTAATTCCTCTTCTTGCAACGATAGCATCGCCACCTCGAGACCAATCAGATTGAAATACAACCACTGGATCATAATCAGTTAGTCCAGCAATCTCTGTAGGAAGAGCATCTATTGTACACCACAATAAATTTACTTCATCGTTTTTCCATGCTTCTCTTGAGACAGGCACGTCATCTAATATTTTAAATTCTACAGGAAATCCATATTCTTTGTAATATCTAGAATTTGTATTTGCCTTAAAACCTTCGTTAAAATATTCACCACCAGCATAACCACCCCAAGTTACCACCCCAACTTTTACAGCATCTCTACTGAGTTCGTTAGAGCCAGAATTTCCATTATTGGAACTTGTTTGGTTGTCATTAGATTGACCTTGTTTTGAAGCTGATTCGGAACTTTGCTTTTTAAGATCTTGGCCTATTTTTGTATTATTGAGAAAATATCTTCCAGCAAAAAATAGAACACCTAAAATTAATAAAGTGATTAAAAATTTAGAAAAGGCAGTTAATCTTGAAGCCATAATTTCATTTTATTTTTCATTAAAAAAATCGTCATAAGGATTGTTTTGATCGACCGTTTGTCTCTCGGGTCTTTCACTATCTAACACAAGTGTTTTGTCACCTGAAACTAATAAATCTTTTTCTTTGCCAAGTAATTTACTTACGCCATCTTTTTCCCATTTCTCCAACATCTTTATTCCTTCTTCTTCAAACATGCCATTTTGCAAATCTACTGAAGACATGAAATTTTCTGAAATTTCCATAAACTGCTCCATTTCTCCTACTTTGAGACTGATGTCGTCAGCCATGTGCTCTAAGGCTTCGTCAAATAAAGCTCTCTGATCTTTATCTCCTTTGATGACACTCATTGCAGAGCGCATTGCAGAATGACTGGCATGAATTGCTGCACGTTCTTGTTCTTTGAGTTTTACTTGATCTGTAATATCTTCTGCTAGAACTTCTGATGATTGATACATCCTGTTGAGTACTTTGAATAAGATCTCCATTTTTCTATAAAGATCCGTCAACTTAATATTTGATTCTTGTAATCTTCCCGCTTGTCTTGACTTCAAGACCATTATAGATTCTTGGTTACTGTCTCTAGCTGTTTGGGCCTGTCCTAATGATGACTCAATTTGTTTTTTGTTATTAAAGATCTGCTCTCGAAGTTGATGCATTTGAGATCTAAGTTTGGTAATCTGTTTATTCATTTTACCAAGGTTATCTTTTAAGTCTTCTACGTATGATTTCATGATCCCGATAGGATCCATTTTTACAAAAAGGCCAGTGATCCATCTCATCGCTGACTTATACATATACCAAACTAGATTTCTCGCTTTGGGGTCTAATACTACATAAATTAAGGCAAATAAAGCAACCAGCATTCCTGCAAGAAATAAAGTATTAGAAAGGGCAGCAATTATTGCACCTAAGAATGTATATATCAAATATCCACCCGCACCGATTAATCCAGCTAACACTAAAGCCCCTGTTACACCTTCAGGTCGCTTCCAGAACGACTTCTGTTTATATTCCATATATTTTAAACAATATTACTGCTTTATTTTAAATAAGTTTCCATCTTTTGGATATCTGACTTGATTTGATCGATGACCGTCAGATAACTGGCTTTGAAATTCGATTTATTCGTTTCTACTTTTTGTTTTGCATTTTCAATTTCTGACTTCAAACTTACTAAACGATTATGGGAGGATTCTAGTTCCTTTTTTAAGATTTCGATCTGTTCCTCTTTTGTTTTTATAGAATTTTGAATATTATGAAGTTCACTTTCTTTTGCTGAAACCTGAGTGGTTAAAAACTGATTTGCTGAATTATTAAAATTAGTTTCCTCTGTTTGGAGTAAGTTTAAATATTTCTTAGCAGAATCAACCAACACATTTGGCTGAACATTCATTGCCTGGGCAGCTGCAAATGCAGTTCGAAACTGAGCTGCTTCATCCATATTATGCATTTTTGCAATGGATTGGATAGCTTTCCGATATTCTAAATAATCAAAACCAGGTAGATTGTTTTTTTCTAATACTTGATGTAGGATTTCAACAAATTTTTCAGACGTCTGACCAGGAGTGATCACAGTTGGGTTGACCATATCTTTATTGGGCCTTTCATTTGTTTCTTTACTTTGAATTGGCTCTTCTTTGGTTGTAGTGCTTTCTTCACTCACTACAAAAATGGATTTTAGTTTATCAAAAATTGGCATAATTTGTTGAATAAACACAAAAATCGTATAATTTCATTGAAAATAATCAATTTGTGCGATTAATTAAATAAAAAAAATCTGACACTGTTGATTGTATCAGATTCTTATTTTAAATATTAAAATTTAATTTAATATTTATAAAGCTTTATATTAATTGTTTAACTCTTTTCTTTATTATTTGCAAAGTCAAAAATCAATGAAAATCTCAAAGTATTAGCCAATGGACTTCTATTATTATTAGTAGGGACCAAATAGGAAAGATTTAAACCAAATACATTGTATTTTACACCACAACCCAATGTTAAAAATTTTCTATTTCCCTTTAATGCATTCTCATTGAAATATCCCATGCGTACTGCAAATTGTTTATCATACCAATATTCAAGAGCTAATGACCAACTGATTTCTTGAACTTCCTCAGTAAATCCTCCTGGGGCATCACTAAATGAACCAAAGATTCCTTCAAAAAGTGCTTTTTCCCTAAAATCTGCAACTTTGTTTGTATCGCGATCATAATTTTCATTGCCAAAAGGGATCGGTGATGGAACCAATAATTTATTTGCTTCTCCAATAATATTTAATGAATTGTAATCATCAAAATTCATTTCATAATTGGCTCCAAGACTCATGTTTGTAGGGATAAAATCTTTAGTAAGATTTTTTACATAAGTTACTTTGGACCCGATGTTGGTGACAGCAAGACCTAGATTGAGATAGTTTCTTCTTCCACTCTGGCCTAACTGTGTTCTATAAAAAGTACCAATATCAGCTCCAAATGATTTGGCTGAAGTAATTTGACTTGTCCCTACAGTTCGACCTGAAGCCAAATTTGAATATGCGAATTTTGCGGAAAGGCTAGCTGAAAATTTTTCTGATAATTTTCTTGCATATGCTACATTTAATTCTAATTCGTTTGGTTTGCCAGTTCCTAGATCTTTACCTTCAGTATCTCTAAACTCAATTTCACCCAATGAAAAATATCGAATAGCGCCTCCAACAGATTGATTATCATCTATTTTTTTAAATCCAGTAAGATAAAATAAATAAATATCATCGATATTTAGATTTCTTAACCATGGTGAATATGTAGCTGAAATACCCATATCAGTTTCAGAAAATGCCAATCTAGCTGCGTTATGATGCATGGCATTTGGATCTGATGACAATGCTGTTCCTGCATCACCTAATGCTCCAGATCTTGCATCAGGATTAATTCTGAGGAAGGGTAATGCAGTCAATATTGTATTGGATATACATTCTTTGGTGCTTCTATCTACGACACAATTTTTGATAGGATCCCAATATTGTGCCTCGGACGTTCCAATAAAACTTAGAATTAAAGTAAGGAAAATTATGATACGCATGTATTTCTGTAATTTTTGGCAAATCTATGAAAAATATATTAAAGCTATTATATATATATAGAATAACTAATTATCCTATAACATAAAATTTAGTTTTTTATTATCTAATTTTAACTAATTTTTGGAAATTGCTGGTTTTAGAGAACGTCTCACCATTAATCACTGCCCTTAATTTGACGGAATAAATATAAATGCCGTTACCTAATGGACTTCCAAAATCATCTTTACCATCCCATGGAATCCCCGCTATTCTATTCCCTTCAGATCGAACTTTTGTTTGAATGGTCTTTACTATTTTACCACTGATTGTTTGGATATGTATTGTGACATCAAACTCGGTGTTAGTCAAGTTTGTTTCAAATTGGAACTCAGTATGATTTGAAAATGGATTTGGATAATTTAAAACTCGATCTAAGCCGAAGATATTATTATCTAAAACGTTAAATTCAATAGAAGCTTGACCCATCTTATTGCTAATATCCCATGCAGTTAATGTAATGCTATGTTTTCCAGGACTTAGTTCGTTTAATGGGTACAATACTTCTCCTTCTCTGGAATCATTTAGTTTTGACTTAAAATAATTGTTTAATATAATTGGGTTCTGCGAGTTTGCATCTAATATCGCTGTTAAATCATGACCAATACTATTTCCGGTGATATTTATTCCTAAATCGTCAGAGATTTTTGAATATATTTTGGGTCTTTGGTTCGTAATACCTCCGTTGACAAAATTTTCATCATTGATATAAAGTTTTACAACAGGTGGATTATCATCATTAATGATTTTACTCGAAACCCCTCCTATAATAAATGCATCTGTATAACTTGCAGCATCACTACTTTTTAAATCAGATGCATATAAACTTATTTTGCCTAAACCAAACTCATAATTGATATCTTTTGGAATATAAAATGAAAATTCCCAATCCCCATTTTTTACTTCTGAGCTTCCTTTGAATATAATATTTTTTTGAATATTGTACTGAAATGGACTACTGCCAGGATCATTTCCTTTGGTTTTTAAATTGATTTCTTTGTCGAAAACAGTTGCACTCAATTCACCATTAAATGATGTCAATTTATTACCCTGTCCGTCTTGAACGAATCCTTTTACTTTCATTAATTCTAATGCTCTAAAAGTGTCTTTAACACTTCCAAGAGGTTTGTCATTGATGCTTACGATACTGTGTTCATATTTAGGATAAGCTAATGTTTGTGACGGATCACCAAATAACATAAATTTTCTTGAATTAAATTTAATAAAGCCAGAAGTATTTTCGTTCTTCGAAATTTTTAATATTTCACCAATTGTATAATACCTTCCATTTGTTTTTTCAAAAAATTTGGAATGAACACCTTTAGTCAATTGAAAATTATCGTCCGAATATACAGCCCTCACTGTAGAGAAAAGGGCAATAGCTCCAGCTTTATTGTGCAATGCGTATTCACCAGCATTAGTGATACTTGGATCGTCAAATGCATTGAAAGAACAGGTTGCAGTAATTAAAAGAGGGAGTCTAAAATTATTTTCCCATTTTCTAATATCATCATCCAACAATACTCTTTCTTGAGCTAAACCAGTGGGACCTCCATGACCCATGTATGTCATAGAAAGCGCTCCTTGAAAAACGGAGGCATTTATTGCTTTTGTTGCTTCAGGATATCTTTCACCACCTGGTGTAGAGACCTGTTCATAGGCATCAAAGTAGATTTTTTGTAGATTATATATTTTAGATTTATTTTCATCTGCTATAATTTCTGTTTGGTTTATATGGGCGTTAGAGTCTTCATCGTCAGACGCAAATATCATATTGAGTCTCCAGTCGCCTAAAGATTCAGGAGCGATATCATATTGAATTATTTTATCGACTTGATTTTTAACTTCGGCAAGATTTCTGGCAATGATTCTACCTATTGAAATATCTAAGAATCCATCTAAATTATTACCCTCAGAATCATCCAATAATCCAAAATAATCGTCTGATGGAAATCCAAGAATTGGATCAAATGATTCCATTGTTTGGTAGGTAGGCACCAGATTTTCGTTATTAACTTTTTTATCGAGATGCCTATAGTCATATGAAGCATCACCAACCAATAGTAAATATTTAAAATTAGGAGATCTTGAATAGATCATTCTACAAAAATCACGCAAGGCTGTTGGGTCTTGAGTTCCTGAAGCGAATTCATTATAGATAGTAGAAATTTCAATAGCTTCTACCTTCAATTTTGAAAAATCTTCCCTGTGTTTTTTTAATCTGAATGCTTCTTCTTTAAATTCAGAATAATAAACTATCAATAATTCGAGATCTTGGATGCTGTGTAAATTTTGGTTTTCAACTTTTGAAATATATTCAGGGCTTTTAATTTCAAGTAAAGGATTAAATATCCAATATTTTTTTATTTGATTTTGGCTCTGATCATTAAACTTAATTTTTCCATTTTCAAAATCAGTTGCAATGGATTTTACTTGATGAAAATCTGTAATGTCCCAAACATTGACATCTTTGTTCGCAAGGTCTATTTCATAACTATTTATTGGATTTATTGCAGTATTGGGGTCAAATATTTGAAAAATATTTTTTGAAAAATTATTTAAAGTTGTTGCACTTACTTGAATAAAATCTATCCATGATTCATGTGAAATGCTAGATGAAATTTTTGGTTGTAATTTAACAGAAACGAGCTCCGTTGTTGCTTTTGAGCTTAGTGAGAAGTCAACACCACTCGCAGTTGGATTGGTGCATATGTCAAGATCAACACCATAGACAGTCTTTTGCATACCACTAGAATTTAGACTTATATCAAGCAAAGAATTACCTCCTGCTCTCGCTACATAATATCCAGTTAGTTTGATGTCGCTTCCCATTACGATATTTGGGAATCTGAATAAATCCATTGATTCAAAAGGTCGTGTAATGCCTATAGATTCACCAGCCCATCTTTGGCCAGTTCCATGATTGCATGTATTGTATTCAAGTACGTTAACTAGATCCTTTTCATAGTGAATGCATTGCAAACTTTTATTAGAAAGAGGAAAACTTCCTGTGATTTTATTTTTTTGCGATATTCTTTTTCCATTCTGAGTATTGATTTTTATAAAATAGTATGACCATTCAGAATAAATATTTTTAGTAAAATCAAAATCTTGTGTAGCTAGATTATATGTCAATAAATCTGGACCATTTGCATAAAATAATATTTGATCATTTGCATCAAAACTTCCATCATTTTCACCAGAAATATATATCGCCAATTCTTCAAGATCATCTATTCGGTTGGTAGCGTTTAATTCGGGAAGTTTATCTCCGCCATTCCCATAGATTGATATTTTTCTAGGGTCAATTCCACTTAGATTGAGTTTAAGATTTTTTTCTAAAAAATTCTTGTCAATTTTATATATACCATTTTCCTTTACTGCAATTTTATATATATCACCATTTGATAAAATAGAGGTTAGTTTGAATGGGGGAGGTGGCGGTGAGAATGCAAGATTATTTTGTTTTTCTTGAATTATAATTTCATAGTCAATTAATTTTTCAATTCTACCTTTGTTATTTCTTAATGCTTCAATTTCAATCCAAATTTTACCTTGTCTATTTTCAGTATATATGCCATGATTAATTTTAAAATCTTCAGATATTCTATAGTTTTTAGGTGCATCGGTGATTTCTTCAGTTGTAATATTTCTCAACTCAACATTAACAATAGCATTTTTATTAATGGGCGCTTGTAGTAGTAATATAGGAATTCCAAGTTTTTGAGGACAAAATTGAGCACCTTCAAAATTAAGTTTGGTTGAATTTGATGTTATATTTTTCCAATTTAATGTACCTTTGAGGCTGGTCATTTCTTGTCCGATACAAAAGTTTATCCACAAGGTGAAGAAGGCTACTGTGTAATTTTTCATTTTAAATGGTAAATTTGTTGTGTTTAAATATAATGAAATGCAATTATATCGGTTTTAGTAAAGAAAACGTTAAAATTGGACACATATTTTATGGTGAAGATAAATTTCTTTCGATTTTCTAGCTTGTTGGTTTTAATATTAGTTTGTTGGTGGAGTCAATCCAAAGCACAAGATCCATTATTTTCACAATATTTTGCTAGTGCGATTCATATTAATCCAGCTTTTACAGGATTGAATGATGCTCCAAAGTTTGCATTAAACTATAGAAATCAACTCCCGTTGTTGGGAAGTTACAATACTTATGTGACTTATAGTGCGACATACGATCAATATTTTGAGTCTTTGAATTCAGGCTTTGGACTTCAATTATTATCTGATGAGGCTGGTGATGGAATCTTAAAAAATAATAAAATAGCTTTGAATTATGGCTATCGTATCCCATTGTTAGCTAAAGGACATTATATAAAAGGCGGTTTAGAATTGGGTTTCGTGAATTTTCGATACGATTGGAATAAATTCTTATTTGGAGATCAAATAAGAGATTTGGAGACAGGCTCAATTGGGCCAGGAGGCACACCTTATTCAACTAGCGAAGTGAGACCTGCTAAAACCTCAACGAATTATTTTGATATAGGTGCTGGTATGTTGTATTATACACCAAATTATTATGTAGGCGTATCCTTAAAGCATATTAATACCCCAAAAAATGATATTTTAGAGTCAAATCAAGCTGCATTCAATGGATTGCCAGTGAGATGGATAGTTCATGGAGGATTTAATTATTATTTGAATAGGGATAATACTCAATATTTAAGTCCAGCTTTAATGATAGCGAAGCAATCTGAATTTTTTCAGTTAAATATTGGATCAAATTACAATTTTAGCATGCTTTTTGCAGGTTTGTGGTATCGGCATGCCAGAGTTAACTCAGATGCTTTGATTTTTGTATTGGGATTTCAAAAAGATAAATGGAAGCTTGGATATAGTTTTGATTTTACCACTTCTTCGCTTGGAATAGAGAATGGAGGTAGTCATGAACTAAGTCTTTTGTTTCAAATGAAGCAAAATCCCAAGAAAAAAGCGGTTGTCAGCGATTGTTTTAAGGCTTTTCAATAAAAATATTAAATTTGAAGTGCTTGAAACAATAAAAAATGATTAATTTTGTTTTTTAATTAAAGATAGTAGTAGGATGAATTTCAAAATCATTTCAATGGTTTTGCTCGTAATGATAGGTTTAACCATGTCATGCAGCAAAAATAAAGGTGGAGAATCCTCTTCCACAGGCTGGAAATATAACGATCCAGAGTACGGAGGATTTGAAAAAGTGGACTATGCTGGTCAAGCAACAGGTCCAAATCTTGTTTTAATCGAAGGTGGTACTTTTACCATGGGTCTCACTGAAGAAGATGTATCTTATGAGTGGAATAATATTCCTCGAAGAGTAACGGTTTCTTCCTTTTATATGGATGAGACAGAAGTTTCAAACATTAATTATCGCGAATACCTTCATTGGTTAAATCGAGTATATGTCTCATATCCAGATGTTTATAAGAAAGCACTTCCCGATACTCTAGTGTGGAGAGAGGAGTTAGCTTATAATGAGCCATTTGTTGAGACTTACTTAAGATTTCCATCTTATGATGAGTATCCAGTAGTTGGTGTGAATTGGTTACAAGCTACTGATTTTTGTAAGTGGAGAACTGATAGGGTTAATGAAATGATCTTAATAGAAAAGGGAATATTTAATCCTAATCCTCAGCAGGTTGATAATGATAATTTTAATACAAAGACTTATCTAGCTGGTCAGTATCAAGGAAATGTACGCAAAGGTCTTCCTGATCTTTCTTCTCAAAATGGAGGTGAAAGACCAGTTAAGTTCGAAGATGGTATCTTATTGCCAGAATATAGATTACCCACAGAAGCTGAATGGGAATATGCAGCCTTAGCTTTAATAGGCAAGCAAGCTGAAAATAAAGATGAGTTAATCACTGATAGAAGAATCTATCCTTGGGATGGTAATACAGTGAGATACAAAAGAAGAGACAAATCAATGGGTAATATCCTTGCTAACTTCAAAAGAGATAAAGGAGATTACATGGGTATGGCAGGTAAGTTGAATGACCATGCACATATTACAGCGCCAGTGAGAACGTCTTGGCCAAATGATTTTGGATTATACCACATGGCTGGAAACGTTTCTGAGTGGACATTTGATGTATTTAGACCATTGACTTCTACTACATTGAGAGATGTTGAGAATCATGATTTAAATCCATTTAGAGGAAATGAATTCAAAGAATTGATTCTAGATGAATCTGGAAATCCAGTAGAGAAAGATAGTTTGGGAAGATTACAATATCAGTTTGAAAATGATTCATTACTCATAGGTAGAGAAAACTATAATAAGAGTGAGGTTAAAGATTATTTTGATGATGATGATGAAGCTATCGAATATGCTTATGGCAAATATTCATTGATCAATAAAAAATCTAGAGTAATTAAAGGAGGTTCTTGGGCTGACAGATTGTATTTCCTTTCGCCAGGAGCAAGAAGATTTAAAGATGAAGATAAATCAGATAGAACTCTTGGTTTTAGATGTGCAATGACTAGAACTGGTGGACCAGAAGGTAATGAAGATGCGGGAGGTCTTCAGTTCAAAAGAAAACAACCAAAAACAAAGAGATCTTATAAATAAGATGATTTTGTAAAATTATATCATCCCCATTTCCGCAAGGTGATGGGGATTTTTTATTTTATTATGGATATTGAATTTATTTATTCGAAATATAGAGCTTGTGACTTTTGTGTGTCGACAGATACAAGGACATTAGTGAAAGGCAGCATGTATATTGCACTTCGAGGTGAGAATTTTGATGGTAATAATTATTTATTCCAAGCAAAAGAAAAAGGGGCGAAATGTATTATCGCTTCGCAGAATTCTGATAATCTTGAGGATGTAATTGTAGTTGATGATACACTGGAGACACTTCAAGCTCTGGCAAATTATCATATTTCATTAATTGATCCAATTACAATTGCAATAACTGGATCCAATGGTAAGACAACGACAAAAGAGTTATTAAATACGATTTTATCCTTGCATGCACCAACTTTAGCAACTATAGGAAATTTGAACAATCATATTGGGGTGCCTTTGACTATTCTTAATTTAAGGCCTCATCATAAATATGCTATAATTGAAATGGGAGCCAATCACATGAATGAAATCATGCAATTGGCTAATATAGCTAGACCTAAATATGGATTGATTACAAGTATAGGTAAGGCTCATTTGGAAGGCTTTGAATCGCCTGAAAATGTCATTAAGGCTAAGAAAGAGTTGTTTGATTATTTAGATCAGAATAATGGCGTTTCATTTTATAATCTGAATGATGAAAATCTTAGAAGATTGTTTGTCACCCATCGAAATCATATTTCAATCGGTAATAAAAATACAGATTTTGAGGCATCAATAGTAAATTTAATTCCAAGTATCCGCTTCAAATTGAACAGGAGAAATGTAGAGTGCATTGATTTTGAGAGTCAATTGTTTGGGATTCATAATTATTTTAATGCTGTTTGTGCAGCAAGTATTGCGCTTTATTTAAATGTCCCTGTCGATCTAATTCAAAGCGGTCTTTCCGGATATCAGTCAAGAAACATGAGATCTCAACTCATACAGTATGGCACTAATACAATATTTTTAGATGCATATAATGCGAATCCATCAAGCATGAAATTGGCTATTGAAAGTTTTGTTGAAATGGAATCTAGAAATAAAATACTGATAATTGGTGAAATGGCTGAACTTGGCGATTATACTTTAGTTGAACATCAAAATTTGATTGATTTAATTTTAAAATATAATTTAGCTCAAGTTTGCTTGGTTGGTAAAAATTTTACAAACTGTATTTTCCCAAATTATTTCCTCTATTTTGAAAATGTGCATGAGTGTAAAAAGTGGTTTAATTCAACTTCTTATTCAGAAAGTCTTATATTAATAAAAGGTTCTCGTTCGACTCGATTGGAATTGATTTTAGAAAATTAATCTGTGATGAATACCTTTTGAAATAATTGATTTCGTTTTGAATAAATTAAATAAATTCCAGGAATTGTTTGAAATGATATTTCTAGAGTATTCTTATTTGGCTGGATAAAATTCAGATGATTATTTGCATTTGATCCATCAATTGAAAAAATATTAAAATCCTCCAAGTTTAATTCATGATCAGCTTCAAGAGCGATAACACGATTTGTTTTATAGAAAAAGTTAATATTATGATTAACAATATTTACTTTAGAAACCAAAATTTGCGAGTATGTCACTTTATCTTGATTTTTAAGTTTTAATCTATAATATTTGGTAATATTTTCTTGATTATCATTGAAAGTGTTTGTTGCATTGGAGGAGTTAGAGTTATAAATGGATTTGAAATTTCTATTATCAGCAGCAACTTCTAATTCTAAATTATATTCAAACTGTGAATTTATTTTCCAATTTAATTGATTTGTTTGTGCTTCCTGTTTAATAGAAAATGATTCTATTTCAAGTGGCAAAACAATAGGGCTGTATGAGTAATTGACACAGGCAATATCTAAAGAATTAATCGTGTAACAACAATATGGATTCATGTTTGCAGTACTTGAAGTGATGTGATCAAAACCTAAAGAATGCGATAATTCGTGCTCTACAATTAACTTATATAAATATGAATTTACACAAGGACCTACATTATTATTCATTAATAGGTAGCCATATCCAGCAGTATTCCATAAAGATCCATCATAGACATGTGATGAAATTGCAAATACACCACTGATAGCAACAATGCCAGTGCAATTGATCAAATCTGCTAATTCATTACAAGGATCATTATATATGATTAAAATATTTCGATATGAATTATAAGTTGAATTGATAAAATTAATAAATTCATCTGTAAGTGATGATCCTCCAATACAAGATGGGTTATAATTATGCGTACCCGCATCAGTGACGTTTATGCCTGAATAAGCATTTTTAGTTTCAGTAATTGCATTTTTTGTATCATTGATTGCAGTGAGATGCGAATTGTCACCTGAGGCCGCATATCGAATATTTACATTGCTATTTGGAAAGCCTATCCATCGAAACGGTTTCGATTGATAAGTTAAAAAATTGCAGTAACTTGGAGCAGCTCGTTGTTCAGGATAGAATGCAGATAAACTCATTTTTTCTGCATTTTTATCATCCCAATTTGTCTTATTTGATTTAAAAAATTGTATTTTTTTAATTAATATATTTTTCTCATAGATTGGTAATTTCATCAAAGATGAATTTCCTATTTGTGCAACATCTAGATAATGTTCTCTTGGCACTAAATATTCTTGCCCTTTATATTTTTTGACTTCAAAAATTCCAAAATCTAAAGTCACAGGAATGAAATAATTTCCTTTTTTGTTTAGAAAAAATAAATATTCTTGATCAAGTTCAAATTCTAAATCTGAACTTGCTTTAAATGATCCTCCTTTGAAGCTAAAACTAAAATTGATGATTGAAAATTCATTTTTTAAGTCTGAGTAATAATTGAGATTTTGAACTATTTTGAAGTTGAATTTTGTATAAGTTTTTCCGTTAGTTTCAATACGGTCTGTAGATGCTAAACGTGCAACAGTTATGTATTCAGCTGATTTTATTAATTCTCCTATATTTTTAGCAGGAATAATAGATGTAGCGTTGAGATAATAGCAATAGATGCAACTGAGTGCAATAAAATAGATCGATTTCATTGGGCAGAAATTTCAACAAATATATTAAATAATAATATATAATGTTATATTAATATGTTAGTTTTTTTATTCTGCCAACTGAATTTTGATATAATTTGTTGAATTAGAGTGCTTTAATTTGCAAATATAGTTGCCTGATGAGATTTTGTTACTATAGTTTATGGTGTATTTTGAATCGTTTAAGTTAAGTTTATTAGAGCTCAATATCATTTTACCCGCGACATCCAATATTTCAATTTCTAATAGTATTTCGTCACTATCTGGCTGCTCAACAGTAATTGTTTTTGAAAAAGGATCGTTATAGATATGGATTACTTTATTGTAGTTTTTAATTTCCACCACTTCGATATTGGAATAGCTATATTTTCCATCAAAGTCATTTTGTTTCAAGCGATAATAATTTTTACCAGCTGATATGTTTTGATCGGTATATGAATATAAGGTTTGGTTAACGGTGTTGCCCTTTCCTTTGACATTTCCTATTATTGTAAAATTTGAGCCATCTGTCGATTTTTCTATTTCAAAATGGGAATTATTAAATTCAGTTGCGGTTGCCCAATTTAATTGAGCACTTTCTTGGGCTGCAATAGCTTTGAAATATTCCAATCGGATGGGAGTAGGATTAGGTAAGTAAAGATAGTTTACGCAATCAATATCCAATGGACTAATAACCTTACAGCAGACTGGATTCATATTTGCATTGCCATAACCACTTGAAATGTGACCAATGCCTAATGAATGTGTAAGTTCGTGAGTTAATATAAGTTTATATGAACTGGCTGAATAACATGCACCGACACTATCATTTACGACAACGTAACCATAACCTGCATTATACCAATTCAAGCCATCATAGCTATGGCATGATGATCCATACATTCCTCCAAATGCAAGTATTCCAAAACAAGATACTAGGTCTGGGATTTCATCACAAGGATCATTATATATAATTAAGGTATTTCTAGAAGATCCATAAGTACTGTTTATATAGTTTAAGAAATTTCCACTTACCGCAGAGTTTTGGGCGCAATTTGGAACATACCCATGAGTGCCACCATTGAGTAAGTTAGTTCCAGTATAATTTGATTTGAGATCATTAATAGCATTGACGGCTTGAGTGTTACAACCTGAGAAATAGATATCTAGAGTAGAGCTGTATCGCATATTAACAGGAGCAGTTTCAAAGTTCTGCCATCTGAATCCAGATTTTCCATTTCCACCTGAAAGGTAAGAACAATGGCTTGGGGCTGCTTGTGAGATCCCTCTCAATTGATCTATACTGTATTCAGACAAAGTAAACTTTTGATTCCAAGTTTTGTGGTCGTTTAAAAAAATATTGATTGAATTATAGAGTTCATTTTTTTTGTATGCTGCTAATATGTCAAATTCTGAATCTTGATTGATAGTCATTGCTTCAGAATTCAAAAGTGGAATAAAATAATCTTTATTTTCAAACTGAACCAATTCAAAAATCCCAAAAGCCATCATTTGTGGTCTATAGCCATTTTCATGTTTATCTAAAAATACTAAATAAGATTTATTTAGTTCGAAGTCAAGATCACCTATTATTTTAAATTCTGAATCACCATCCGTAAATCCATAAGATGTCAATTGTATATTTTCATGTGTTTGTAAACTTCCTTTTAAATGTTCGATAACTTCAAATTTAAATGCGCGTTTCATTTTAGATCCATTGAATTCCTGAGATTTTTCAATCATTTTAATTAAGACAAGTTCATCAGACATCGCAGCAAAAGCGCCAAGATGTGGTGGAGGAGCTACAGTTGTTGCATATATTAAAGTAGAAGACAATAAATAGAATAGGGCAAGGTAACAGGATTTACATGTGTTTGAATATAATTTTATGAATTTCAATGACATATACCTATTGTTGTTTAAAATATCAGAAATATATATCAAATTTTAAGCCAATTAAGCGCATTTAATAAATTACCATCAGGCTAAGCAAGTGAAAGTTTATAAATATGCCTAAAACAAATAGGCCTTAATCAAGGAGTTATGATGTTTGCTAAAAAATTCAAATTAAAAATTGATTTTTGGTAAATTATTTTTCAAAATTATTGGGTAAAGTGAGATATTCATCATAATTTTGCAGCTCGATTTTAAAATCGAAGTTATCCGATTCCGTAGCTCAGTTGGTAGAGCATTACACTTTTAATGTAGGGGTCCTGGGTTCGAGCCCCAGCGGGATCACATAATTTGAGTACAAGTCACTAATATTCAGTTAATTGCATAAAAAAGCAAAAAATGAATAAAGTGTAATTGAAGAAAAATCAGGGGCAATTGAGCCCCTTTTTTTATTTTAGCACTTTAACTCTCTAATTTTTTGGAATCAAATGAATGATTTTGATAGTAATTAAAAGCATTGATATTAAATTTTATAATAATAAGATATTTTAAATATTATCTTATATCGTTAATTATAAATACATAACACATATTTATTTGTTTAATATGAATATTAATAAATAATTTACAAATAGAAATGAAAAAAAATATATGGAAAATATAAAAAAGTGATATCTTTGCAACTCGTTAAAAAGGGGGTACAGAAGTGTGTCCTGAATTAAATTATTTGCCAGTGTAGCTCAGTTGGTAGAGCAGCTGACTTGTAATCAGCTGGTCGGGGGTTCGAGTCCGTCCACTGGCTCAAAATTTATTTAATATTTATTGGGAATTTGAGATTTTATCTCAAGGATTCTCATAGACGGGGGTGCGCCGGAGTAGGAGAGCCGGGCTAGACTGTAAATCTAGTGTCTATGACTGAATGGGTTCGAATCCAATCACCCCCACAAATTTGTTAAAAGAGACAAATTTATTTTTTGAAATTTGGAATAATGGGTTCAATTGAGCTTGCTTAGTTGAAGGCAATTATATAAGTATGCGGGAGTAGCTCAGTTGGTAGAGCATCAGCCTTCCAAGCTGAGGGTCGCGGGTTCGAGTCTCGTCTCCCGCTCGAAATCTTTTCATTTGAAAAGTTGAATTCAAAAGTGAATTTGAAATTATTAAAAGAGTTAAATTAAGGCAATATTAAATTATAGATTAATATTAAGCCAATGTAGCTCAGGGGTAGAGCACTTCCATGGTAAGGAAGGGGTCAAGGGTTCAATTCCCTTCATTGGCTCTACAGATACAAGTTAATTAACAATTATTATCAATAAAAAGTATTAAAATAGTTACCAATGGCAAAGGAAACTTTCAATCGTTCAAAACCCCACGTTAACATCGGTACAATAGGCCACGTTGACCACGGTAAAACAACTTTAACTTCTGCAATTACTTCTGTTCTTTCTGAACAAGGTTTGGCGCAGAAAAAAGATTATGATTCCATCGATAATGCTCCAGAAGAGAAAGAAAGAGGTATCACAATCAATACTGCTCACGTTGAATATGAGACAGTAAATAGACATTATGCTCACGTTGACTGTCCTGGTCACGCGGATTATGTGAAGAACATGGTTACGGGTGCAGCTCAGATGGATGGAGCTATCTTGGTTGTTGCTGCAACAGATGGACCAATGCCTCAAACGAGAGAACATATCCTTTTGGCTAGACAGGTAGGTGTACCTCAGATCGTGGTTTTCATGAATAAGGTAGATCTAGTCGAAGACCCAGAGATGTTGGAATTAGTAGAAATGGAAGTTAGAGAACTTCTTTCTAAATATAAATTTAATGGTGACACTGCTTCAGTGATCAAAGGTTCTGCTCTAAAAGCTCTTGAAGGAGATGCTACAGGTAAGCAAGCAATCTATGATTTGATGGCAGCTGTTGACGCTGAAATCCCTGAACCAGTACGTTTGGTTGATCAGCCTTTCTTGATGCCAGTTGAAGACGTATTCTCTATCACAGGTAGAGGTACTGTAGCAACAGGTAGAATTGAAAGAGGTGTAATCAAAGTTGGTGAGTCAGTTGAAATCGTTGGTATGATGCCTAAAGGTACAAAACCAATGACTTCTACAATCACTGGTGTAGAGATGTTCAGAAAATTATTAGATCGTGGAGAAGCTGGAGATAATGCAGGTTTACTTCTTAGAGGTATCGAAAAAGATGATATCAAAAGAGGTATGGTTATGTGCGCTCCTGGTTCAGTAAAGCCACATTTAAAATTCAAATGTGAAGTTTATGTTCTTTCAAAAGATGAGGGAGGAAGACATACACCATTCTTCAAAGGTTATCGTCCGCAGTTCTATTTTAGAACAACAGACGTAACAGGAGAATGTCAATTACCAGAAGGAGTTGAAATGGTTATGCCAGGAGATAATATTTCTTTGGAAGTAACATTGATCAATCCGATTGCCATGGAAAAAGGTTTGCGTTTTGCAATCCGTGAAGGCGGTCGTACAGTTGGAGCTGGTCAGGTAACAGAAATTATTGAATAATATTGTTAATGTAAATATCAGGGTGCGCAATCACCCTGATATCTACGGGCATAGCTCAACTGGCAGAGCGACGGTCTCCAAAACCGTAGGCTGAGGGTTCAAGTCCTTCTGCCCGTGCAATAATAGAAATAGAATTATGGATAAATTGTCATTGTATCTTAAAGAAAGTTATGCCGAATTGGTTGAGAAAGTAACTTGGCCGACTTGGCAAAACTTGTTTGATTCTGCTAGGGTAGTTATTATTACTAGTATTATTATTTCTCTAGTAATTTTTATTATGGATTTAATTGTGAATGGCGTTTTAAAATTTATCTATAATATATAATAAACTCTGATTCATGTCCGACGAAAAAAAATGGTACTCTCTAAGAGTAATTAGTGGGAAAGAAAAAAAAATCAGAGATAGAGTAGCTCTTGAAATACAAAGATCTGGTTGGACTGAAACTATTACACAGGTAATAGTACCATCAGAAAAAGTTTATAAAATCAGAAATGGTAAAAAAGTGATCCTAGAGAGAAACATTTTACCAGGTTATCTTTTGATTGAAGCCGTTCCTGGGAAGTTTAGTGGTGAGATGGTTCAGCAAATTTCAAATATGCCAGACATTATACACTTCTTGGGTAAAAATGTTCCAATTCCAATGACTCAAGCTGAAGCTAATAGAATGTTAGGCAAAGTGGATGAATCAATGGAAATGGTGGAGACAATGATTGAACCATTTATAGTGGGTGAAACTGTAAGAATTATCGATGGTCCTTTCAATGATTTTGTAGGTGATATTAAGGATGTGAATGAAGAAAAGAAAAAGCTAAAAGTAATTGTAAAAATATTTGGCCGCGGTACTGAAGTTGAATTGAACTTTATGCAAGTGGAAAAAACAAATTAAATTTAAAAAAGATGGCAAAGGAAATTGAAGGTTATATAAAACTCCAAGTTAAAGGTGGACAGGCAAATCCAGCACCACCAGTAGGTCCTGCTTTAGGATCCAAAGGTGTTAATATCATGGAATTTTGTAAGAGGTTCAATGCAAAAACTCAAGATTCTCCAGGCAAGTTATTGCCAGTTGTAATTACTTTATTTAAAGATAAATCTTTTGATTTTGTAGTTAAGTCTCCTCCTGCATCAATTCAATTACTAGAAGCTGCAAAAATAAAAAGTGGTTCTGCAGAGTCAAATCGTAAGAAAGTAGGAACTGTGACTTGGGCACAAGTTGAAGATATTGCTAAAGTTAAGATGCCAGATTTGAATGCATTTAAGTTGGACTCAGCAATGAAGATGGTAGCAGGTACTGCGAGAAGTATGGGACTTACTGTAACAGGTGTTGCCCCTTGGGAAAAGTAAAATAATTTTTAAACAGGGAGTCAATTAAAAATTGACGTTTGACCTTTTAATTTAATATATGGCAAATTTAACAAAGAAAAGGAAAGAAGTTAACACTAAAGTAGAAGTTGCAAAACTTTATGATATTGGTGATGCTTGTAAGTTAATCAAGCAAATCAGTACACCTAAATTTGATGCTTCAGTTGATTTACATGTTCGGCTAGGTATAGATCCTCGTAAAGCTGATCAAGCTATTAGAGGAACTGTAACACTTCCACACGGAACTGGTAAAACAAAGCGTGTGCTAGTATTATGTACACCAGAAAAAGAAGCAGAAGCAAAAGCTGCAGGTGCAGATCATGTTGGACTAGATGAATTTATTGCAAAAATCGAAGGTGGTTGGACTGATGTTGATGTCATAGTAGCTATGCCTACAGTTATGGCAAAACTTGGTAAAATAGGTAGAATATTGGGACCAAGAGGTTTGATGCCAAATCCTAAAACCGGAACTGTTACAATGGATATTGCAGGTGCAGTAACAGAGGTTAAAGGTGGTAAAATTGCTTTCCGTGTTGATAAGTTTGGAATTATTCATGCATCAGTAGGAAGAGTATCTTTCGATCCTGTAAAACTTAAAGAGAATGCAGATGAATTCTTACATGCAATTGTAAAATTAAAGCCTTCTTCTGCAAAAGGTACTTATATGAAAACAATTTCAATGGCTTCTACAATGAGTCCAGGTATTAAAATTGATCCAAGATCAGTTCGTTAATCTTTAAAAGTTAAAAATCATGACAAAAGATCAAAAAACACAAGCAATTCAGGAATTAAAGGAAAAGTTCGATAAATCTCCATTTTTTTATATCACTGACTCTTCATCATTAACTGTAGCACAAGTAAATCAATTCAGACGCTTATGCCATGAGAAAGGTGTAGAAATGATGGTGGTAAAGAATACATTGGCTAAAAAAGCATTGGAATCTTTGGATGATAGAGGGTATGGAGATTTATATAAATCTTTAGAAGGACCAACATCTATATTGTTTACAGAAACGGCTTCTTTACCTGCTAAAATTATTACAGATTTTAGAAAAACTAATGAAAAGCCAGTATTGAAAGCAGCTTATATTGATACTGCTGTATTTACAGGTGATAGTCAATTAAAGGCATTAGTAAGCCTAAAGTCAAAAGAGGATTTAGTTGGAGATATAATCATGTTATTACAATCACCTGCGAAGAATGTTATCAGTGCATTGAAGTCAGGTGGAAATACAATAGCAGGATTGGTGAAAGCTCTGGAAGAAAGAGCTTCAAATTAATATGGCTTCCAAGTCGTGCACATATATATTTTAAAAACGAAAAAAATTAAGTAAAATGGTTGATGTAAATGCTTTAGCTGAACAATTAGTTAGCTTGACAGTAAAAGAAGTTAGCGAGTTAGCAGCGGTATTAAAAGACAAATATGGTATTGAGCCTGCTGCTGCGGCTGTTGCTGTAGCTGCTGCCCCTGCAGATGGTGGTGGTGCTGCTGCTGCTGAGAAGACAGAATTTGATGTGCTTCTTAAATCAGGCGGTGCAAATAAATTAAATGTAATTAAAGAGGTTAAGAATATTCTTAATCTTGGATTAAAAGAAGCTAAGGACCTAGTAGATGGTGCGCCATCTATGTTAAAGCAAGGAGTTTCTAAAGAAGAGGCTAACTCTTTGAAAGAAGCTTTAACAGCGGCGGGAGCAGAGATTGAGGTTAAATAATTAATCAACCAATCGCCGTATGCCTTTAGCTAAAAAGGAATACTAAAATTGTTTGGCTTAGATCATTTATAAAATGGTCTAAGCCTTTCATAGTTTAAAATATTTTGAAAATAACGAGCATTTGCTCTTTAAATAATTATTTAATATGGCAACCAACGGTTCCAAGCAAAAGACCAGAACTAGACATTCTTTCGCAAGAGCGCCTCTGTCTGCAGCTTATCCAGATTTTTTGGATATTCAGTTGAAATCATTTAAAGAATTTTTTCAATTAGAAACTACTCCAGATAAAAGAGGTAATGAAGGACTCTTCAAGGTGTTTAAAGAAAATTTTCCTATCTCAGACGCAAGAAACATATTTATTCTTGAGTTTTTGGATTATTATGTTGATCCACCACGCTATGATATTGAGGAATGCGTACAGAGGGGATTAACATTTAGTGTTCCATTAAAGGCGCGACTTAGATTATCATGTAATGATGAAGAACACGTTGATTTCAAAACGATTGAGCAGGATGTGTTTTTGGGAAATATTCCCTATATGACGCCAAAAGGTACGTTTGTTATCAATGGTGCAGAGCGTGTTGTTGTTTCTCAGTTGCATAGATCTCCAGGAGTATTCTTTAGTCAGTCTTATCATCCAAATGGTACTAAGATATTTTCAGCAAGAGTAATTCCTTTTAAGGGTGCTTGGATGGAATTTGCGACAGATATCAATTTGGTGATGTATGCTTATATCGATAGAAAGAAAAAATTTCCAGTAACGACTTTACTTCGTGCAATTGGATTTGATTCTGATAAAGATATTTTGAACCTATTTGGACTGTCTGAAGAAATCAAAGCAACTGCCAAAGATCTTAAAAAAGCTATAGGACGAAAGCTTGCCGCTAGAGTTTTGAGAAAATGGACAGAAGATTTTGTCGATGAGGATACTGGTGAATTGGTTACATTAGAAAGAAACGAGATTATACTTGAGAGAGATGTTGTCTTGGATGAGGAGAATATCGAGTTAATTGCAAATGCTAAAGTTGATACAATCATTCTCCAAAAAGAGGATATAGAAGAGGACTTTTCTATTATCTATAATACTTTACAGAAAGATCCTTCATCTTCTGAAATGGAGGCTGTAATTCATATT
>Ga0138256_10001710_pt1 | contig 23650 bp, 22 predicted proteins | sample KNB2016incub_MG_FD_105486 | JGI IMG/M metagenome (GOLD analysis project Ga0138256, IMG submission 105486) | Active sludge microbial communities from wastewater in Klosterneuburg, Austria - KNB2014incub_MG | ecosystem: Engineered > WWTP > Activated sludge > Unclassified | place: Austria... | reverse complement strand
GTGCCCGAGTGGTGAAATAGGTAGACACATCGGACTTAAAATCCGCCGCTTCGTGAATAACGGGCGTACCGGTTCGATTCCGGTCTCGGGCACCACTACACTTCACCTATGTCACGCTACAACGCCCCCTTTGAGATCCATGTCCATGGTCAAGTCGCTCTGCGCGCGGATGTTCGCTTTGAGCAGCTGCAGGAGGCACTAAAGCCCCTTTGGAAGTACGCTGGCGCGAGGTCCTTGTCGGATGGGGCTAACAGTTCCTATGAAGACGAGCCAGGCATCAAATTTGACGCAACGGAACACCTGTTGCAAATGTGCTGGACCGTGGCCGGTGATCACGATTTTCGCCAGGCACTTGACGAGTTGTGCATGAATCTCAACGACATTGCTGATTCAGGTGCGGCCGTCGAGGTGACTTTCTACGACGCCGAATTCGATGACGAAGACGGCGCACAGAGCGGCGAGTCGCGCGACGATTTCCTAATGTTGTTTGTGGGGCCGAATCCCGCAGCCATCATGCAAGTGCAACGCGACCTGTTGGTGCAGGATGTCATCAACTTGATGGAGCGCCATTTTGATGGTGCCGAGTTGAGCGGCGTGGTTGCAGAGGTTGATAAATTGTTCTCACAACGATTTGATGCGCTGGTGAATTCGCTGGCGCTAGGCAAGCCCCCTAGTGGTCCTGGCGGCAACCATGGAGGCGGTCATGGTGGTGCCGGACGAAAGCCACGGCATCTTCACTGACGACTGAGTATGTTGAACGGCGATGTGTAAGAACGTTAACGCCGGACAACTGGTTTAGCGGGATGCACTTCGGGTAATTTCGTGGCTCGTGGATGGAGCATCGCTTTCTGGTGACTGCGTTTGTGATTTCAGATTCCCAAGACATCACGGCCATATTAAAGGCCGAGTAAGAGGCCCAGATTGAAGTTCAACTGCAGCAAGAGCACAACGTTAAGCGTCAACTGGCACTAGTGTCCACGGCAGTCAGGCCGAAGCGCGCAGCCAATATTTGCCGACAATTCAAGCAAGCGGCCGCCTCCATGGTTGAGGAAGCCCACCTCTCAATGAGTTGTGGACTGTTTTTTGCTCGTGGGCAACGTTTTACGCGATCTTTGGTTTTGGGTTGTATTTGCCAAGTTCTGCTTTGGCCACGGCGTTGCGGTGAACTTCGTCCGGGCCATCCGCAAAGCGCAATGTTCGCGCATTGGTGTAGGCATAGGCAAGTGGGAAGTCGTCACACATGCCGGCCCCGCCGTGCACCTGCATGGCCCAGTCAATCACCTCGCAGGCCATATTGGGTGCCACGATTTTGATCATGGCAATTTCATTCTTGGCAAATTTGTTTCCGGCCATATCCATCATCCAGGCGGCTTTGAGCGTGAGCAGACGCGCCATGTCAATCTTGCAACGCGCTTCCGCAATACGCTCCTGGGTCACAGTCTGGGCAGCAATGGGCTTGCCAAATGCAACGCGTAGCGAGGCGCGCTTGCACATCAGTTCCAGCGCGCGTTCTGCCAGACCAATCAGGCGCATGCAGTGGTGAATTCGTCCGGGGCCAAGACGTCCTTGCGCGATTTCAAAACCACGACCTTCCCCCAGAAGAATGTTGCTGACTGGTACACGGACGTTTTCAAACAGCACCTCCATGTGGCCGTGAGGCGCGTCATCGTAACCAAACACGTTTAACGGACGCACAATCGTGATGCCTGGTGTCTTTGCTGGAACCAGTACCATGCTTTGCTGTGAATGGCGAGCGGCCTCGGGGTCGGTCTTTCCCATGACGATGAAAACTGCGCAGCGTGGGTCGCCTGCACCCGAAGTCCACCATTTGCGGCCATTGATAACGTAGTCGTCGCCTTGTCGTTCGATGCGGGTCTCAATGTTGGTGGCATCGCTGGACGCTACCTGGGGTTCGGTCATGGCAAAGGCGGAACGGATCTTGCCTTCAAGTAATGGTTTGAGCCAGAGTGCCTTGTTCTCCTCCGAACCGTAGCGGGCTATGGTTTCCATATTGCCGGTGTCGGGTGCTGAACAGTTGAATACTTCGCTGGACCACATCACGCGGCCCATGATCTCGGCCAGCGGCGCGTACTCCTGGTTGGTTAAACCAGCACCTTCGTAGCCGGATGCCTGGGCACTATCGACGGGTAGAAACAAGTTCCACAGGCCCGAAGCTTGGGCTTTGGGTTTGAGGTCTTCAATGGTTTTCAGTGGTGTCCAGCGCTTGCCTGCAGCCGTGTTGGCAGCGATTTCGGCATGGTACGCGCCTTCAGCGGGGTAGATGTAATCGTCCATGAACCGCAGCAGGCGGGCCTGAAGTTCTTTTGTTTTTGGCGAATAGTCAAAGTCCATGGGGTCTCCAATTAAGGTATGCGGAAAATGGGTAAAAACGTTAGTGGATGGCGCAGGCAAACTTCCAGGCCATCTGTGCCAACGGGCGTGCTCCCGCTGCGGACGTGACGGCTTGCGCGCTGGACGCCGTGCCTGCTTCGACGCGTTTGGCAATGCCTTGCAGAATGGCAGCGATGCGGAACATGTTGTAAGCCATGTAGAAGTTCCAGTCGGCCTTGAGCTGTTCTGGTGTTACGAGACCCGTCCGCTCACAGTACATGCGGATGTACTCGTCTTGTGACGGTATGCCCAAATCCACCAAATCGAGTCCGGCAATACCACGAAACGAGCCTGGGGGGATATTCCAGGCCATGCAGTGGTAACTGAAGTCGGCCAAGGGGTGGCCCAGGGTTGACAACTCCCAGTCCAGTACGGCAATGATCTTGGCCTGTTCGGAGTCGAACATCAGGTTGTCCAGACGGTAGTCGCCGTGCACGATGCTGACCATCTTGTCGCTACGGGCCATAGTCGGAATGTTTTTTGGTAGCCACTCCATCAATTGGTCCATCTCGGCAATGGGCTGGGTGATGGACGCCATGTACTGCTTGCTCCAACGGCCAATCTGCCGCTCAAAGTAATTGCCAGGCTTGCCATAGTTCTGCAAGCCCTGCGCGGCCACATCAACCTTGTGCAGGGCTGCAATCACACTATTCATTTCGCTGTAGATGGCTGCGCGTTGCGGGCGGTCCATGCCCGGTAGCGATTGGTCCCACAGAATGCGACCTTGCATGAACTCCATCACGTAGAAGGCGCGCCCGATGATGGATTCGTCCTCGCACAGACAGTACATGTGGGGAACTGGCACATCCGTGTCCTGCAACCCACTCATGACTGCATACTCGCGCTCCACTGCGTGGGCCGAAGGCAGCAGCTTGGCTACGGGGCCGGGCTTTGTCCGCATCACATAGCTCTTGCTGGGGGTGATCAACTTGTAGGTGGGATTGGATTGCCCACCTTTGAACATTTCCACGCTGAGCGGGCCGGCAAATCCCTTCAGATTTTGGTCCAACCAATTGGTGAGTGCGTGGACGTCAAACGCATGTTGATCGGATACTGGACGTGTGCCCAAGAAATGGTCAAATTCACTCATGGATGTGGAGCAGTAGTTGGATGAGGTCGTCGGGTTCAGTTGTCAGCGTCAATGATTTGCATCAGTGCATGGCGATCGCGAATAACCAAGCCACCCTGCTCGATGCGGATGGCGCCTTCGCGCTCCATGGACTTCAATTCCTGGTTGACCCGCTGACGCGATGCCCCCAGCAGTTGCGCCAATTCTTCCTGGGCTAGTTGTAGGCCAATGCGCATCTCGGTTGAATCGCTCAGCGATGGCACGCCGTAGCTGCGTACCAAGTGCAGTAACTGCTTGGCCAGGCGTGCGCGCAGTGGCAGGGTGTTGAGATCTTCCACCAAGCCGTACAACTGACGTATGCGTCGCGAATGCAGGCGCAACAGGGCTTCGTAGAGTTCCACATGCAAGGCCAGAATTTTTTTGAAGTCCGCCTTGGCGACACACAGGATGGTGGAGTCCCCATGGGCGTAGGCATCGTGCGTGCGCCGGTCGCCGTCGAAGATGGACACGTCTCCAAACCAGATGCCCGGCTCCACGTAGGTGAGTGTGATTTGCTTGCCGGATATGGAGGTTGAGCTCACCCGTACCGCACCCTTGGCGCAGGCAATCCAATCCTCCGGTGGTTCTCCACGTGCGGCAATCAGATCGCCATCTTTGAAACGTTTGACGTAAGCGCATCGCAGTATGTCGTGTTTGAGCGAAGGGGACAGGGATGAAAACCAGCGACCGGTGTTGATCGCTGAACGTTCATCAATAGTAAGGATGGGTTCGTCCATGGCTTGTCTTTTGGGTGACTGCGTGTGTCGAAGGTGACAGCACCATTGTGACCTGCGGGGTGGCGGCTGGTACACGTATTTGTCGCCTGTGTGTCTGGTGTTGGTTGTAATAGAACGCACCCAGACAGGCCCTGCTTATGCGAAAATTCGTGACATAAATGGTTTCTTATAGAAAATATAGATTTGCAATTCTGGGAACAGCTGCGCTTTGTTTGGCGATCAGCAGCCCAGCACTGACCCTGGGCCGCGCCCGGGGGGCGGTGCTGTTGGGGCAACCTCTTAAATTGACGGTTTTGATTCAGACGGATCCGCAGGACGACCCGTATTCGCAATGCTTCGAGGCTGATGTTTTCTATGGAGATAGCAAGCAGGATGCCAGCCGAGTGACTGTCAGCAGCAACGTCACAGCGGGATCACAGTCGGGAACTGTCGTCGTGAACGCCAGTGCCCGTGTCGATGAACCCGTTGTTACTGTGTACTTGCGCGCAGGGTGCGAGCACAAGACGACGCGAAGTTTTGTCTTGTTGGCAGATCTGGCCAGCGAAGGGCAGCCCGCACCTGCAGGCGGGCGTGAGCAGGCTCCTGCGCAGTCACCGATTACATTGCCAGCGGCTACAGCCCCCGGCACGGGGGCGGTTGATCGTTTGGCAGTCGCCAAACCGGCAAAGCCTGTCAAGGCGGTGAAGAGGTCCACAAAGGTCCAACCGTCCGAACCCGTTGCGGCGACTACTGTGGCGATTTTGCTTGCCAAGCCAGTCGCACCCCGCCGGGCCCATCTCAAGTTGGCTCCGTTGGATTTGACGATAGAGCGCGATCCGACGCTGAAACTGAGCAGTGAATTGGTGCTTGGGGAAGGTGAGGACTTGCAAAAGCGTGCAGAGGCCGTGGCCTTGTGGCGATCACTCAATGCCAGCCCGCAAGACATTCTCAATGCCGACAAGCGGCGTTTGTCCATTGAAACGGATCTCAAAGGGTTGCAGGCGGTGACTGCAAAAAATAATCAAACATTGCAGGATTTGACCGCACGGCTTGGAAAGGCCGAATCCGAGCGCTATCTAAATCCGCTGGTCTATGGTCTGCTGGCATTTTTGCTGGCCTGTTGCGCAGTAGTAGCTTTCGCATGGTGGCGGATGCGTCAGGCGGGACAGAACATGACACCGTGGTGGCGTGATGGTGGTGTTTCCGTCAAGTCTGAGTGGGCGGATGCAGTGCATACCGTGCCCCCTTCGCTGCCCACGCAGATTCCCGTAGAGGAACTGTCTGAATCGGTCTTTGAAGTTGCTCCGGCGCTGACGGAAGTGGATATCGACGTCCATTTGGGTAAACCGCATACACCCGCTGCAGTCGTTGCGGCGCAAGTTGCCCAGCGCCGATCTGTACCTGTGCCTAACGTTGCAGTTGCCCGGGCTGCGGGGCATGTAGATTTTTCCAACAGTATGAATGCCAGCTTGAAGGCGCTGAACACCCGGGAGATGCTGGACGTTCGACAGCAGGCCGAATTCTTCATGACCCTAGGTCAGCATGAAGATGCTATTGGCATGCTCAAGGACAGTATAGATGGCAGCCCTGACTCCAACCCGCTGGTGTATTTGGATCTGCTACGGCTGCTGCATACCTTGGGCCGCAAGACCGAGTTTGACCAGTACCGCGATGACTTCAATGCGCTGTTTACCGGCCGTGTGCCGGCCTATACCGAATTCAATCAAAGTCAGGCGGGACTGGCGCAGGCCTATCCCGACGTGTGCAAGGAAATCAGTGCGCGGTGGCCAACTCAAGAGGCTGTTGACTACATTGAGCAGCACTTGGTGCGCGCACCAGGAGATGACCCATCCCATGGCTTTGACCTGGAGGCCTTTCGTGATCTGTTGATGCTGCATGGCATGGCACGGCGCATTATCTCCAGTTTGGACACGGGTTTTCAGCCATTTAGTGCAGTGCGGGGAGCGGCCGTTGAAACGAGCCCTAGCCCATCGGCCTATTTGGCAACCGGCGAGAGTACTGTGGTTGATCTGGATCTTTCAGAGCCGCCAGGCAACTTGATCGACTTTGATGCGGATGAACTGGTCTCGTACAAACCCATTGCGCCACACAAGCTTAAGTGAAAACCGGGCTTACCGTCTGACTTGAAGTGCGCCGGGGTTGACGATGTTGGTCGGGGTGCCTTTGATGAAATTGACGAGGTTGTCAAAAGCAGCACCAAATAACTGTTCGTAATTGTTTTGCTCCACGTACCCGATGTGCGGGGTGCAGATGCAATTTTCCAGCCGAAGCAGCGCATGTCCCTGCAAAATGGGTTCCGCCTCAAAAACGTCAACGGCTGCCATCCCCGGGCGACCACGATTGAGTGCGCCGATAAGCGTATTGGTTTCGATCAACTCGGCCCGGGAGGTATTGACCAGCAGTGAAGTGGGTTTCATGCGCGCCAGATCCATGTGGTCAATCATGTGGTGCGTGGTGTCGCTGAGTCGCAAGTGCAGGGTGAGCACGTCGCTTTGTTCAAAAAATGCCTCGCGGCTGGCGGCGGTGGCGTAGCCATCGGCACGGGCCATTTCCAGCGATGCGTCACTGCCCCACACGACAACCTGCATGCCAAATGCGCGCCCGTAGCCAGCTACTATCTTGCCAATCTTGCCGTAGCCCCATACCCCCAGGATTTTTCCATGGAGTTCGCTGCCGATACCAAAGTTGGGAGGCATTGACCCCGACTTAAGTCCACTTTGCTGCCAAGCGCCATGTTTGAGGGTTGCAATGTACTGCGGCAACCTGCGCATGGCAGCCAATATCAGAGCCCAAGTAAGTTCGGCCGGCGCGACACCAGAGCCCATGCCCTCAGCCACGGCAATGCCCCGTTCGGTACAGGCTTGCACATCAAGGTGTTGGCCAGCGCGACCCGTTTGAGAAATCATTTTGAGCTTGGGCAGCTTCTCAATTAACTGGCGGTTGACGTGGGTCCGCTCTCGGATCAGAACGATGATGTCCGCATCCTTCAGTCGGACGGAGAGTTGACCTATGCCTTTGACGGTATTGGTGTAGACCTTGGCCTGGTAGCTATCCAGCTTGGCGGCGCATTCCAGCTTGCGGACGGCATCTTGGTAGTCATCCAGAATCACGATATTCATGGATGCCATTGTGCCTTGTCAGGCAACCCGCAATAGGCGTCAGGGTCGAATTTGGATGGGCCATTCTGACCCATACAGCTGAATATTTCAGGAAAGCGCTGCTTCGCGTGCTACCAGACGATCCAGTTCGGCACAAACGTCGGCCATACGGCCCGAGATGACCATGCGACCCGTGCTGGCGCGGGGCTGGCCGGCTTCTACCACGCGGATCACCCGTAGTGGTTGGGCTTTATCGTATCTTTCCGCTATAGCCCTCGTCGAATCTACGTAAGACGCTACAGAATTAGGAGCAAATTGAGACCTGCTCACAACTGGACTGACGTTTGTCCACGCTGCTGCCGGGCGTTTTGCGAACCACCGGTGTAACAGTTTGTTCAGCGGTTCAAAAATTCCGGCTTGGGCGATCAGGGCGATGTTCATGGTGGTAGCGTTTTCAAAAAAGGATTACATGAGCATGGTGTTGCGGATCAGGCCGACGGCCAGGCCTTCAATCTCGAACGGCTCGCCGGGTTCAACCACAATGGTCTGGTAATCCGGATTCTCAGGATGCAGCTCAATTAAATGTTTGTTGCGCCGAAAGCGCTTGACGGTCACTTCGTCGCCCAGGCGGGCTACGATAATCTGGCCGTTCTTGGCATCCTTGGTCGCCTGCACAGCGAGCAGATCGCCGTCCATGATGCCGGCGTCGCGCATGGACATGCCGCGTACCTTCAACAGGTAGTCCGGCTGGCGCTGGAACAGGCTGTTTTCCACATAGTAGGTTTTGTCCACATGCTCCTGGGCGAGAATGGGTGAACCCGCTGCAACACGGCCTATTAACGGCAGCGCCAACTGGGCCAAACCGGGCAGTGGCAGGGAGAATTGCTTGATGCGGGATTCGTGGATAGAGCGCAGGGTGTCGCTCTTGAGGCGGATACCTCGGGAAGTGCCGCTGACCAATTCGATGACGCCTTTGCGGGCCAGGGCCTGCAAGTGTTCTTCAGCGGCATTGGCGGACTTGAAACCGAGTTCGCTGGCGATTTCGGCCCGGGTTGGAGGGGCTCCGGTGCGCGCGATGGCGTTTTGAATCAGTTCCAGAATTTGCTGTTGCCGTGCGGTAAGTTTGGGACTTTCGAGCATGCTGAAGACTCCTTGGTGCTGGGCCGCTTGCTGTTGGTTCATACACACTGTTTCGGCATCCAGTAACTGTATTTTTAACCAGTTTTATTTTGTTTGCAAGGGAAATGTACAAATATGTTGAAAAAATTGGTATTTCTCGGCACAGGCGGCACGATTGCGGGTATGGCCAGCAGTGCTGGCGATAACGTGGGCTACAAGGCGGCGCAAGTCGGCGTTGACCAGTTGTTGGCCGCAATTCCGACTTTGGCCTTGGCTGTGGGGGATTGGGCGGTTGCGTTTGAGCAGGTGGCCCAAGTCGATAGCAAGGACATGGGGTGGGCGCAGTGGCGCGCTTTGGCCCAACGTGTGCAACACCAGACTTCCCAAACCGATGTGGCGGCGCTAATCATCACCCACGGCACGGATACGCTCGAAGAAACGGCATTTTTTCTGTCCCAGGTGTTGCCAGCTGCTGTGCAATCCAAACCGGTGGTCCTCACTTGCGCCATGCGCCCAGCGTCGTCGCTCACGCCGGATGGACCGCAGAACGTGCTGGACGCCGTTGCCGTGGCCCGTTCTGTTCACGCAAGGGGGGTGTTGGCGGTGTGCGCCGGTACCGTGCATTCGGCCCGCGACGTTCAAAAAGTGCATCCCTACCGGCACAATGCTTTTGATTCCGGGGATGCCGGGCCATTGGCTTATGTGGAAGAGGGCGTGGTGCGCTGGCTGCATGCCTGCCCGGTAGCAGAGCCAACCGGCACCACCGTGAGCATTTCAAATTTAACGACGGCGGCTTGGCCCCGGGTTGAAATCGTCCTGAACCATGCGGGAGCCAGCGGTGCCATTGTTCGAGCCCTTTGCGCGCCCCCTGCAGATGGAGACCCGGTAGTGCGTGGCATTGTGGTGGCCGGTACTGGCAATGGCACCATTCACCAGGATTTGGAAGCCGCTCTGCGTGGCGCGCAACAGCGTGGTATTCGTGTGGTGCGCACCACTCGCTGTGCACTGGGCTGTGTAGTGGCAGGTACATCTGAGCACAAATGGCCGCCATCAATAGCACTATCGCCGGTCAAGGCCCGCATTGCCTTGATGCTAGACCTTATGGCCGGCCACTGACCCATAAAAAGGTCGCATTTGTGGCCTTTTGGGGTTTGAGCCATTTGGTGAATTGTCCGCCAAGTGCTTTTCAAAACAGAGGTGTCTGCACAAACGGAGCCTGTCACATAGCCGGTCATCCCAAAATTGCCCTCGCGCGTTAAGTGTTAAGTGTCTAACCGGAGTAGAAGATTGAGCCTTACCATCCTGACAAAACAGCTGGCCATGCGTGGTTGGCACATGATTGCCACCCTGATAGTGGGCTTTGGCTTGCTGTCCAGCGCATGGGCTGATCCGCCTACGCAAGCTGGGCGCGTCGCCGACCTCGCGGGAGTGGTCTGGCTGTTCGACACGGACAATAGGGCGTGGACGCAAGTTATGCGCAATCAGACCATCGCCCAGGGCGACCGGTTGCACACCGACGCGCGGGCCCGGGTGAGCCTGCGCATCGGCTCCAGCAGTGTCTGGCTGGAGGAAAACGGCGATCTGGTTTTGGCGCAACTCGACGAAGGGCGGGTCTCCTTGCAGCTCGAAAAAGGCAGTCTGGGCCTGCGCCTGCGCACGCGCGATGCGGTGGCCGACTACACCGTGCTGACCCGTGATGGCAGCATCGTCGCGGACAGTGAAGGTCTTTTTCGCGTGGACCAGGTCGACCAAATGACCCGTGTCTTTGCACTGCAGGGGCGCGCGCACTTTGAGTCGGCACAACCGGGCGCCGCGCGAGATGTTTGGCTACGTCAGGGGGAGATGGGTGAGTTTTTGTGGGATGGAAGCGTACGCAGCGGAACCCAAACCATCCAGCGCGATCCGTTCAACGACTGGTTGATATCCCAAAACATGGCACAAGACGCGGCAGGTCAACTCAGCCAAAGCTATGTGTCGCCTGAAATGACCGGTTCGGATGATCTGGACCGGTATGGAAGCTGGGAACAGGCTTCTGATTATGGCGCTGTCTGGTTTCCCAGCCAGGTGGGACGTGACTGGGCACCCTACCGGGATGGCCGCTGGGTCTGGACCACGCAATGGGGCTGGAGTTGGGTAGACGACGCCCCTTGGGGATTTGCGCCGTTTCACTATGGTCGCTGGGTGAGCTTGCGTGGGCGTTGGGCGTGGGCTCCGGGCAGCTATCAGCCACGACCGGCATATGCACCTGCCCTCGTTGGCTGGGGTGGAACTTCATTTCCCAGGGGCTACGCAACAGACCGGCGCGCGCCACCGCGCCAGGGCTGGACACCCCTGACACCTAAGGAAATTTACCAGCCTGGCTTCCAGCACAGCCCAGGATATGCCACCCGGATCAACAAGGGGTATGACCAGCGCTATGACAAGAGGGTTGAAACTCCGGTGCAGCAGCGGTCCTACGTTAGACCATCAACACCTGTCCCTTTCGACGAGGAGCATCGTCCACGCGAACCGGCCAAGCAGCAGCAACAATGGGAGCAGCAGCAGCGCCCCGCCGTTATGGCACCACCCGCGGCTCAGTGGCCCGCATCTCCAAAATCCCGGGAGGCAGTGGCCCCCTATGGTAAGACTGCGCCGCCAAACGACGCCTACAAATCCTCAGAGCGGGCCAATCCCCCATCTGCGGTAACTGAACGGGCCGCCCCAGTCTATAGCCGCAATCCACCAGTGGAGCGTGAAATGAAATCGAGGGAGGCGCAATCACCGCGTGATGGGTATCGCGGTGACGCAGGCGTCAAACAGGGAGGCAACACCAGAATGAACGCCGCCCCGGTTGAGCGACCCATCAACAACCAAACGCCTGCAACCCAGCCAAAGAATGACGATGCCAGGCAGAAAGTCAAACGCTCTGAAGGTTTGGACAAGCGGGACTTGTACTAGTATCGTCAACGACCCAGTCGCCGCCTGCGCTGGTCAGGTGGCGAATTAACCGCCCAGTGCTTCAAATGCGCGGCTCTTGATAACGTCCACATCGCCCATACCGCTGATGGCGCGGTACTGTGGGGCGGCTTGCGGCTCTGCCTTGGCCCAATTGCTGTAGTAGTCCACCAGGGGGCGAGTCTGCGCGCTGTACACATCCAGGCGCTTCTTCACAGTTTCTTCCTGGTCGTCAGGACGTTGAACCAGGGGCTCACCAGTTACATCGTCCACACCTGCTACTTTGGGTGGATTAAATTTGACGTGGTAAGTGCGGCCAGACGCGGGGTGCGAACGGCGACCGCTCATGCGCTCAATGATGGCTTCAAATGGCACATCAATTTCCAGCACGTAATCCAGTTTGACGCCGGCAGCCTTCATGGCATCGGCCTGGGGAATGGTGCGGGGGAACCCATCAAAGAGAAAACCATTCGCGCAGTCGGACTGCCCAATGCGCTCTTTCACCAGGTTGATGATCAGATCATCGCTGACCAGACCACCGGACTTCATCACCGCGTCAGCCTGCAAGCCCAGCGGTGTGCCGGCCTTTACCGCTGCACGCAGCATGTCACCGGTAGAAATTTGTGGGATGCCGTACTTTTGGCAGATGAACGTGGCTTGTGTGCCTTTGCCTGCGCCTGGTGCGCCCAACAAAATGAGTTTCATGGATACCCTCGGATAGAACAAAAAAACCTCACCGCAAAGGGCATCCCAAGGGCGCACCACGCTAGGCGATCATTTCCCGGGAGAATAGCACGGACCAACTGGCGGATAACTTACAGCCGGCCCACGCTTACACTTGGAAAAGTGCCCGAACGCGCTCCAGGTCTTCCGGGGTGTCTACGCCGGGTCCGGGCGCATGTTCCGTGGTGTGCACGGCAATGCGGTAACCGTGCCACATGGCGCGCAGCTGCTCCAGCGCTTCGGTGATTTCGATAGGTGCCTGTGCTAACTGCGGAAACTGCCGTAAAAAGCCGACACGGTATGCGTAAATGCCGATGTGACGCAGGGGTGCCGGCTGGGGCAGGGCGTGAATGCCCTGGGCAAAACCATCGCGCCACCAAGCGATGGGCGCGCGGCTGAAATACAGGGCTAATCCTTTGGTATCCAGTACCACTTTGACGACATTGGGGTTGGCAAAGTCCTTCACGTTGTCAATAGCATGGGCGGCGGTGCCCATGCTGGCCTCGGGATGGGCCAGCAACGTGGCCGCCACCGCGTGCACCAGGGCCGGGTCAATCAGCGGTTCGTCGCCCTGCACATTGACTACGATGGCGTCGTCTTCCAGCGCCAGCAACGTGGCGGCTTCGGCTAATCTGTCGCTGCCGGACAGATGATCTTCTCGTGTCAAGATGGCTTCAATGTCATGTTTCTCGCAGGCGGCCATGATGGCGGGGCTATCTGCTGCCACCACCACCCGTGTGTTGGGCGGTACGCCCGAGAGCACCCGTTGCGCCACCCGCACCACCATGGGAACCCCGCCGATGTCGGCCAGAGGTTTGTTAGGCAGACGGCTAGAGGCCAGGCGGGCCGGGATGAGAACCGTGTAGGCCATGGGGTGGCTACAGACCGAGTTCCGCGTCAGTCAAGGTACGGGCTTCGCTTTCCAGCAAGACCGGGATGCCGTCGTGTACCGGGTAGGCCAGTCGTGCACTGCGGGAGATCAGCTCCTGCTTTTCGCGGTTGTATTCCAAGGGGCCCTTTGTGACGGGGCAAACGATGAGTTCAAGAAGTCTTGTGTCCATGGGGCGATGATAGCGTTGCGTCCAGAGCGGTGAAGAAAGCGGGATCGGGCTCAAACTGCAGGGGAACTGCAAGCGCGTCTGGCGCTACTAGCCACAGTTTGGCAGCATCTTTCTCAGTACAAATGATGCGGTAGCCCTCGTAGATATTATGTGGGAAGCTATGAAAATCATAGTGATCCGGTAATGCCATAGTTTGAACCAATGGCAAGGATATCGCCCGCAACATGGCAAAAAATGATTCTGGCTGTGCAATACCCGCCACAGCCAGCAAAGGCTTTTCGCCTGCCTGGGTTAGCGTATCAAGTGCCACTTGGGTACCGTCGCGCCGTGTCGCAAAGTTTGCCAGCGCACGGTTGGCCGTGTAGCCAGCAAAGGCGGGGTGGCTACCCGTGTGCAGCACCAGCAATCGCTCTTTCCGTTGGCCGGCGCGGGCTAGAGGCGTACGCGGCCACGGTTCACGCAAAGGCCCAGCCGGTAACTGGCGGTTGTTGCCGATGCCCCGGTCATCAAAGACACAGACCTCCAGGTCGCGGTGCAGAGCGTAGTGTTGCAGTCCATCGTCACAGACCACAATCTGTGTTTGCGGGTAGCGCGCCAGCAAGGCCATGGCGGCCACATAGCGAGTTGGTGCAACAAAGACTGGCACCTGGGTGGTGCGTCGGATCAGCAAAGGCTCGTCACCCACACTATGGGGCTGGGAGTCGGTCTGTACTTCCAGACAACTGGATGGCTCCGCACGCCCATAGCCGCGCGAGATGACGCCAACTTGCAGGTTGCGTGCGCGCAGGTGTTGAACCAGCGCCATGACAGTGGGCGTCTTACCAGCGCCACCAGCCACCACATTGCCCACCACAATCACCACCGCCGGCACGCGTCGCACCTGGGTCACCCCCAGCGCATACGCCAAGCGGTGCATCCAGGTCAGTAGGCGGTACAGCAGCGAGAGGGGCCACAGCAAGTGGGAAACGAGTCCCCGGTGGGTCCAGGCTTGCAGCAAGCCACGTTGCAGTCTCTGCTGCCACGTGTCAGGCATGGCGCTATTGGCCACCCGCCTGCGCTGAGGACTGGGTGGCGAAGGTAATCTGGTTCAGGCCGGCGCGGCGGGCGGCTTCCATCACTGTGACCACGGCCTGGTGCTTGGCGCTGGCATCGGCACTGATGATGACTACGGTGTCTTTGCCCGCCTTGGCGCCCTCGGCAATGGCGGTGGCCACGCTCTCCAGGCTGCGCCCGGCGACGGGTGTGCGGTTGACGCTGTAGGCGCCATCAGCGCTGACGGCCACTATCAATTCTTTGGCGTAATCGCGCTGCGCTTCGGTATCGGCGACCGGCAGCTTGAGCTGCATTTCTGTGAACTTGCTGTAGGTGGTGGACAGCATCAGAAAAATCAGCACCACCAGCAACACGTCAATGAACGGGATCAGGTTGATCTCGGGCTCTTCTTGTTTACGGGGGCGAAAATTCATGGCCTTACTTGCGGAACACTTTGAGGTGGCGCGCCAGATGCTCTGCCGACAGTTCCAGCGTCAAAAGGTATCCATCCACTTGCCCCCGGAAGTAACGCCAGAAGATCAGGGAAGGAATGGCCACAATCAGGCCGAACGCCGTGTTGTAGAGGGCAATCGAGATGCCGTGAGCCAGAAGTGCCGGATTGCCTCCCGTTGCACCACCGGGTGCTTGGGAGCCAAAAATTTCGATCATGCCGACCACAGTTCCGAACAAACCCATCAATGGTGCTGCCGAGGCAATGGTGCCCAGCGCGCTCAGGCGCTGTTCCAGTCGCTGGGCGACAACGCGGCCGGTACTTTCCATGTGGGCACGCAGGTCGTCTTCGGTGCAGCGTGGGTCGGCGTTGATTGCACGCAGGCCACTGGCCAGCACTTCACCGAGGGCCGAACTTTTTTCCAGTTGCGTCACCACGTCTGGACCGGGGATGGCGGTGCGGGTCACGCTCAGCACCTCATCGAGCAGTTTTGCGGGTGCGATCTTGGACGCCTTGAGGCTGATGAATCTATCGATGACAATGGCCAGCGCCAAGACGGAGCATGCAATAAGGGGCCAGATAGGCCAACCAGCGGCTTGTATGATGGAAAACAATGGTTCACTCCGTACGGATGAAATGCACCGCGATTATGGCCCAGCCCGACGCGAGCTCCGCCCACAGAATATGTGGATAACTGTGTGTAGAACCCGTCTGGCACCGGTGCGAAGCCGCATTCGCGTTGGGTTTTGACAAAATGATGACAAATGAGGCAACAAAAAATCCAATGAAATCAATGACTTGTACCGAGAAATCGAACTGCTGGGCGGGTGACTCAGCCTTGAACTGTGGACAAGTAAATATGTGTCACTTTGCGCGCTAGTGCCATGGTTGAATGGGCTACTTCTGCTGGGGCGACGCGGGTTTGGCAGGTTGGCGCGTTGTGCCGCGCCATTGCCGATGCGATGGATGCGCGTTTCAACCCCGTCACGGTAGGCGGCGAAATCAGCGGATTTACCAAGGCGGCCAGTGGGCATTGCTACTTTTCTCTGAAGGACGATACCGGCCAAATCCGTTGTGCCATGTTTCGGCGCGCCGCCGGATTGCTGAACTTCAGTCCCTGCGATGGCGACCGCGTGGAAGTGCAGGGCCGTTTGGGTGTTTACGAGTCCCGAGGTGAATTGCAGCTGGTGGTGGAAAGCATGCGCCCCGCCGGTCAGGGAACTTTGTTTGAGCAGTTTTTCAAGCTCAAGGCCAAGCTGGAGCGGGAAGGCCTGTTTGAGAGTTCCCGCAAGCGCCCCTTGCCTGTAGCGCCGCGTGGCATCGGGGTGGTGACATCGCTGGGCGCAGCAGCTCTGCACGACGTGGTGACTGCTTTGCAGCGGCGCGTGCCGCATATTCCAGTGGTGCTGGCACCGGCTTCGGTGCAGGGCGAGGGTGCCCCGCGCGAATTGGTGCAGGCCCTGTCCAACCTCTATGCTTTAGCCCAGGCTCCCCAGCAGCCCGGTGCCTTGGCCATGGATGTGATCTTGCTGGTGCGCGGTGGTGGTGCCATGGAAGACCTGTGGGCCTTCAACGATGAGACTTTGGCGCGCACCATCGCGTGCAGTCCGGTGCCGGTTGTTTGCGGTGTGGGGCATGAAACGGACTTCACCATCGCCGATTTTGTTGCCGACCTGCGTGCACCCACGCCCACAGCGGCGGCTGAATTGGCTGCGCAGCCCACCGCCGTTTGGCTGGCTGCAGCGCAGACTCTGCAGGCGCGCCTGCAGGCCGCTGTGTTGCGTCAAATCGACCGTCAGGCGCTACGGTTGGACCAGGCTTCAAGCCGTTTGGGTCGCCCGTCTTCACTGGCACACCAACAGCGATTGCTGCTGGCGGCTGCACAACAACGTTTGCAGCACAGCGTACACCTGACCTTTCAATCGCGGCGGCAGGTGCTGGAGCGCCGCTCGCAAGACGTAGGTCCCGCTGTGCAACACGCTGTGCAGCGCTGTACTGACCAAGTGCACCGTGCTGAATTGCGTCTGGGCCTGTTGGACCCCTCCTTGGTGCTCAAGCGCGGCTATGCGTGGTTAAGTCTGGAAGATGGCAGCACGCTGACTCGCGTTGCGCAGACACGGGCAGGGCAGTCGGTAAGGGCAACCCTTACCGACGGTGCGGTTGACTTGACCGTGGCCAGCTAAAAAACCAATTCATTCCTACAATCGACCCATCTGCTAACCAACCGAGAGAGGATTCCATGGAACACACCCTGCCTGCATTGCCCTACGCGATTGATGCGCTGGCACCCGCCTACTCCAAAGAGACCCTGGAATTTCACCATGGCAAGCACCACAACGCCTACGTTGTGAACTTGAACAACCTGCAAAAGGGCACTGAATTTGAGTCCATGTCGCTGGAGGACATCGTCAAGAAGTCCAGCGGCGGTATTTACAACAATTCAGCCCAGATCTGGAACCACACTTTTTTCTGGAACTGCATGAAGCCCGCCGGTGGTGGCGAACCGTCTGGAGCGGTGGCGACTGCCATCAACGCCAAATGGGGCAGCTATGCAGCCTTCAAGGACGCATTTGTTAAATCGGCTGTGGGCAATTTTGGTTCCGGCTGGACCTGGCTGGTGAAGAAGCCTGATGGCTCAGTGGACATCGTCAATATGGGTGCTGCGGGTACGCCGCTGACCACAGCCGACAAGGCTTTGCTGACCGTAGACGTGTGGGAGCATGCCTACTACATCGACTACCGCAATCTGCGCCAAAAGTTTGTTGAAACCTACCTCGACAAGCTGGTGAACTGGAGTTTTGTCGAAGCCAATTTCGCCTGAATTCAAATTAGCTTAGGGAAACCGACCAATGGTCGGTTTTTTTATGGCTTGAAGGGATTGCCCGTGAGTTTTGCGCCGGCCTTGAGGCCTTTCTTGGCAAACCAGCCCTTGTTCATTTCGAGAACGTAGCGAACCGGTTTGATCGCGCAGTGAGAATCCAAGGTTTTGGGTTTCATGTCTTCCAGGTTGACGATGGTGCCATCGTCAGCAATGAAGGCGGCCGTTAGCGGTAGCAGCGTATTTTTCATCCAGAAACACAGACGGCTGGGTTCATCGAACACGAACAGCATGCCTTCATGTTGCGGCATTTCCTGGCGGAACATGAGGCCAATCTGTTGCTCCTCGGAGGTGACTGCAACCTGGGCATCAATCTGGTAGATGCCAATCGCCAGCTGGGTTCGCTGCAGTTGGGTTTGTGGTGTTTCCTGGGCATGGACACACCCTGACGCAAGCAGCAAACTGGTCAAAAAAGCAGAAATTAATTTATTCATGGCGTGATTGTGGCGCAGCAATCCGAAATGTCCGCAATTGCGGGCATTGGCTGGTTGGCAACGTGCTGAGCCAATGTACCTTCCAATGTACCTTCAGAAGTTCTGTCGATCTTGCCTGAAAAGCAATAAGGCAAAATTTTTTAGGAATAGAATTTATGCACTTTTAGAAGCATGGCTTCACAGGTTATCGCGATTCCAACACCCCAACGGAGATCAAATTTCCATGTACCAGCACATCAAAATCCCTGCCGAAGGTCAAAAAATTACCGTCAACGCGGATATGTCCCTGAACGTGCCAGATCAGCCGGTCATTCCGTATATTGAGGGCGACGGTACGGGCGTTGACATCACGCCCGTGATGCTAAAGGTAGTGGATGCCGCAGTTGCCAAGGCCTATGCAGGAAAGCGCAAGATTCACTGGATGGAAGTCTATGCGGGCGAAAAGTCCACCAATGTGTACGGCCCCGATGTGTGGCTACCGGAAGAGACTCTGCAAGCCCTGCGCGAATATGTGGTGTCAATCAAAGGACCGTTGACCACGCCCGTAGGCGGTGGCATCCGTTCATTGAATGTGGCCTTGCGCCAGGAGCTCGATCTGTATGTGTGCTTGCGCCCCATCCAGTATTTTGAAGGGGTGCCCAGCCCGGTCAAGGAGCCGCACAAGACCAATATGGTGATCTTTCGCGAAAACTCGGAAGACATTTACGCAGGAATCGAGTTTGAAGCCGAAAGCGAGAAGGCCAAAAAGCTGATCAAATTCTTGCAAGAAGAAATGGGTGTTACCAAGATTCGTTTCCCCAAAACGTCCGGCATCGGTATCAAACCGGTTTCCCGCGAAGGCACCGAGCGCTTGGTACGCAAGGCCATTCAATACGCAGTTGATAACGACAAGCCCAGCGTGACCATTGTGCACAAGGGCAACATCATGAAGTACACCGAAGGCGGTTTCCGAGATTGGGCCTATGGTTTGGCACAAAAGGAATTTGGTGCGGCGCTGATCGACGGCGGACCCTGGTGCAAGTTCAAGAATCCCAGTACCGGCAAGGACATTGTGATCAAGGACAGCATTGCCGACGCCTTCCTGCAGCAAATACTGCTTCGCCCTGCCGAGTACAGCGTAATTGCCACGCTCAACCTGAATGGCGATTATGTGTCTGACGCGCTGGCTGCACAGGTCGGCGGCATTGGCATTGCGCCCGGCGCCAACTTGTCGGATTCCGTAGCCTGTTTCGAAGCCACCCACGGCACGGCGCCCAAATATGCGGGTAAAGATTACGTAAACCCTGGTTCGGAAATACTCTCGGCAGAAATGATGTTGCGCCACATGGGCTGGTTTGAAGCAGCGAACCTGATCATCAGTTCCATGTCCAAATCCATCAAGAGCAAAAAGGTGACTTATGACTTTGCCCGCTTGATGGATGGTGCTACCCAGGTCAGTTGCTCTGGCTTCGGGCAGGTCATGATTGATCACATGTAACGGCATGTGCTGGGCGCCGCTGTTGTGGCGCCTATTGCTGCGTTGGCAGGTATGCCGCCAGGACCGGGTCGGTCGATGGTGGCATTTTTTTTGCTTTATGACTTGAATCGAGGGACTATGGCACCAATTCACTCTTGCGGTGCAATCCTTTGAGGTGACCTATAGAATTGTTTTCATGGCTACAAATAACCCGCCCACACCTTCTGAACCGCCCGTGAAGCAGCCCATCCGAGAGGAAGGTGGCTCTGTGGTGTTGGAGCGCCGTACGCAACGCGTCAAACCGCCACAGATGTACCAGGTGGCGTTGCTCAATGATGACTACACGCCCATGGAGTTTGTGGTGGTGGTCATCCAGGAGTTTTTTGGCAAGGACCTGGAATCTGCAACCCGGATCATGCTCAAGATCCATCTCGATGGAAAGGGCGTGTGCGGTGTATATACCAAAGACGTGGCAGTGACGAAGGTGGATCAGGTGCTGGAAGCGGCCCACAAATCGGGTCACCCCTTGAAATGCATCTGCGAGCCCGTAGGTTAGTTCGTGGTGTGAATGCAAATAGAAAATACGCTAAACCGGTAAACGGTTTACAGTGAATCATCAACGCTAGGCAAAAAAAGGAAATCTCATGATTGCCCAAGAACTGGAAGTCAGCCTGCACATGGCGTTTGTCGAAGCCCGCCAGCAGCGCCACGAGTTCATTACCGTGGAACATCTCTTGCTCGCGTTGTTGGATAACCCCAGCGCCGCCGAGGTCCTGCGTGCCTGCTCGGCCAATGTCGACGACCTGCGCAAGTCGCTTTCCAACTTCATCAAGGACAACACGCCCCAGGTGGCGGGTACCGATGACGTGGACACCCAGCCTACGCTGGGCTTTCAGCGTGTCATCCAGCGCGCCATCATGCACGTTCAGTCCACGGGCAGCGGCAAAAAGGAAGTGACCGGTGCTAACGTGCTGGTGGCCATTTTTGGTGAAAAAGATTCGCATGCGGTTTATTACCTGCACCAGCAGGGTGTAACGCGCCTGGATGTGGTCAATTTTATTGCCCATGGCATTAAAAAGAGTGATCCGCCTGAGGCCGCCAAGTCCAGCGAAAGCCCGACCGACACCGAAGAGGGTGGCGGTGGTGAGAAGAGCGAGAAGGCCTCGCCACTGGAGCAATTTACTGTCAACCTCAATCAGCTGGCGAAGGACGGGAAAATTGATCCCTTGATCGGCCGCGAATACGAGGTGGAGCGCGTTATTCAGATCCTGTGCCGCCGCCGCAAAAACAACCCCCTGTTGGTGGGTGAGGCGGGTGTCGGTAAGACCGCTATTGCTGAGGGGCTTGCATGGCGCATCACGCAATCGGATGTTCCGGAAATTCTGTCGGAGGCCATCGTTTACTCGCTGGACATGGGTGCATTGCTGGCTGGAACCAAATACCGGGGTGATTTTGAGCAGCGACTTAAGGGCGTGTTGAAAGCCCTCAAAGACAAGCCCCACGCAGTTTTGTTTATTGACGAAATCCATACCCTCATTGGTGCCGGTGCGGCATCTGGCGGCACACTGGATGCGTCCAATTTACTCAAACCAGGCTTGAGCTCGGGCCAGCTCAAGTGCATTGGAGCGACCACTTTCACGGAATACCGTGGCATTTTCGAAAAAGATGCTGCCTTGTCACGCCGTTTCCAGAAGGTAGACGTGGTGGAACCCACCATCGAACAGACGGTAGAGATTCTCAAGGGCCTCAAGTCGCGCTTTGAAGAGCACCACAATGTCAAATACGCCGTGGCTGCCTTGCAGGCTGCGGCTGAACTTAGCGCCAAGTACATCAATGACCGGCATTTGCCTGACAAGGCCATTGACGTGATTGATGAGGCCGGTGCTGCGCAGCGCATCTTGCCACCGAACAAGCGCAAGAAGACCATCACCAAGTCTGAGGTCGAAGAGATCGTGGCCAAAATTGCCCGCATTCCGCCGGCCAACGTGTCCAACGATGACCGTGGCAAGCTCAAAACGCTGGAACGAGACCTGAAGAACGTGGTGTTTGGTCAGGACAAAGCTTTGGATGTGCTGGCGTCTGCGGTCAAAATGGCGCGCTCCGGCCTGGGCAAGGGAGACAAACCCATTGGCTCCTTCTTGTTCAGTGGTCCTACTGGCGTTGGCAAGACCGAAGCCGCCAAGCAGCTGGCCTACATCATGGGCATTGACCTGATTCGCTTCGACATGAGCGAATACATGGAGCAGCATGCCGTGAGCCGCCTGATTGGTGCACCTCCCGGCTACGTGGGGTTTGATCAGGGTGGTTTGTTGACTGAGGCCATTACCAAGAAGCCGCATTGCGTTTTGCTACTCGATGAGATCGAGAAAGCACACCCGGCGATTTTTAACGTGCTGCTGCAGGTCATGGACCATGGCACGTTGACCGACAACAACGGACGCAAGGCCGACTTCCGCAACGTCATCATTGTCATGACTACCAACGCGGGTGCCGAGACCATGAACAAGGCCAGTATTGGCTTCACCAATCCGCGTGAAGCCGGAGATGAAGCGGCCGATATCAAGCGCTTGTTCACACCGGAGTTCCGCAACCGGCTGGACGCCATAGTGAGTTTCAAGTCACTGGACGAAAACGTCATACTGCGCGTGGTGGACAAGTTCCTGCTGCAACTCGAGACCCAGTTGGCTGACAAGAAGGTGGACGTTACCTTTACCGACAAGCTGCGCAAGCATCTGGCCAAGAAGGGCTTTGATCCACTTATGGGCGCACGCCCCATGCAACGTCTGATTCAGGACACGATTCGTCGCGCCTTGGCTGACGAGTTGCTGTTTGGACGCCTCACCGATGGTGGTCGCCTGACCGTGGATCTGGATGACAAAGACGAGAGCAAGACCGAAGTCCTGCTCGACATCCAGCCTCTACCTGAGAAAAAGGGCAAGTCCAAACCGGAAGAGGCCACTGCAGGATAGGTCTGCTGGAATTCCCGAAAAAAAGGGCTCACTCCGTTGCGGATTGGGCCCTTTTCTTTGGGTTGAGTTGGATTACTTGAATCCGACGCGGTCCAGCATCTGCTGTACTTTGACCTGGTTCATTCCCACCACGCTGATGGGAATGGTCTCGCTCTTGAAGCTACCGCCGGTCATGGCTTGCAGTGCCGGGTTGTTGATCTTCACTCCCTTTGCGGCAGGCCACTCGTTGTTGCCGTTGGCAAAGTGTTCCTGGGCGACAGGGCTTGCCAGATATTCCAGAAACTTGATGGCATTGGCTTTGTTCTTGGAGTACTTCGCCACGGCCCCGCCGGCAATGTTGACGTGCGTGCCCCAGCTCGCCTGGTTGGGAAATACCACGCCAACGCGCTCAACGACGGTGCGGTCGTCTGGTGTTGATGACCGCATCAGGCGTGCAAGGTAATAGCTGTTGGTGACAGCGACGCCGCATTCACCTGACGCCACAGCCTTGATTTGGTCGGTGTCGCCGCCCTTGGGAGCGCGGGCCATGTTATTAACCATGCCCTTGAGCCATTGCTCGGCAGCCGCTTCACCCAAGTGCTCGGTGACGGCGCCAAACAGCGACAGGTTGTAGGGGTGTGAGCCAGAACGGATGCACAGCTTGCCTTTGTTTTTGGGGTCTCCCAGCTCCTCATAGGTGTCCACGTCTTCCTTCTTGACGTGTGCCTTGTCATAGACGATTACCCGGGCGCGGGTGGAAAAGCCAAACCAGGGAATTGCACCATTGGTTGTGGGTTTGCCCCTCAGTTGCGCAGGAATGGCGTCATCCAGCACCCTGGATTGAATGGGGAGAAACAACCCATCTACTTCACCGCGCCACAGGCGGCTGGCGTCCACCAGCAGGATAATGTCAGCCGGAGACGCGCTGCCCTCGGCTTTCAGGCGGGCCACGATGCCGGCGTCGTCGGCGTCCACGCGGTTGAGCTTGATGCCGGTTGCCTTGGTGAAGTTGCTGTACAGCGCCTCATCCGTCGCATAGTGGCGTGCGGAATAGATGTTAAGAACCTGATCTTGTGCCATGGCGGCGGTACCTGCGGCGCAAACCAGGGCGACGAGGGCGATGTGTTTTTTCATCATGGTGGTTTACCTAAGTAGGAAGTGGGTGCAACTCCATCATAATTCAAACGCGAATCATTCGCAATAAGATTATTTGAACTCTGCAAGGAATCGTTGGTGTTTATGAAGTACGTGTCACTGTTAGTCGTGAGTCTGGTACTTGT
>Ga0138256_10001708_pt1 | contig 23656 bp, 19 predicted proteins | sample KNB2016incub_MG_FD_105486 | JGI IMG/M metagenome (GOLD analysis project Ga0138256, IMG submission 105486) | Active sludge microbial communities from wastewater in Klosterneuburg, Austria - KNB2014incub_MG | ecosystem: Engineered > WWTP > Activated sludge > Unclassified | place: Austria... | reverse complement strand
ATATCTGAGAGCCTAACTACTGCCCATTCTCCATCATGCGTTGGGAAATAACCTTTTTGAAAAAAGGGAATGATAACAAACAATGAAAACAACAATACAAAAAAACAAAAAAAAGCATCTCTATAAAGACTGACTGGTAATTTACTCATAATGATATTATTTTATATGCAACTCTCCCGTCAGGAAAATAAATAATGTGGTCTGAATCAATATTCTCAGGAATTTCACTAGGAGATGCGAAAATTAAAACATTTTTATCCAGACTATCTACTGGATAATCAATCATTTTGAACTCGTATTTCCCAATCTTTCTGTAAAACCTATCGACTTCTCCAGTTTTAGAATAATCCCAATTGGATTGATACCAAACAGGATCTATTTTATTATAAAACAAATAATATATATAAGGCTGATCATATTTATAAGATATAGTTATCTTTTTATATTTATCTTCATGTTTTTTTGCATAAACAACAGCTTCTTTATTTCCATATTGCCAGAAATATCCATACACTTTTGGTGTTTCAATATAATACTGATGAAGGTAATATATTATATTTATAAATAAACCAAATGAGATTAAGCTCATAAATATATATCCTAATTTTTTATTACTTTTCAAAATGAATGTGGAAATGATTACTACCCCAATTGATGTAAAAATATGGAAACCAGGCATCATAGCTATAGCGCGAACAGGATGAGGAGTGCCGGTAGTAATAGAGGCTGGCAGAGCAGCTATTAAAAAGGTAGAAAACAACAAAATCGTTTTTTTATTTGGTTTTCGCAACAAATACATTAAACCAATAACAAGAAATGGCACATCCCATATATATAACATTCCCATATTAAATGCATGATGCTGAACTCCTCCATCACCATGGAGAAATAAGTACCCAAATCCAAAGTGATCAAAATAATTATCGATAATATCAGGTAGAAAAATAAAACGCCTATTATAAATTACCTGTCCAATGTAATCCTTATTTTCTTTTGCCAAAGATACTTTTACTGCAGCTTCTTTTTGCTTCACCGGATCAGCAAATACTGTGACCATAGACAGCCGAGCACCTGCAGCACCTTGAGGATATAAAAAACTTGTATACATAGAGTGCGTAAAAATAAGAATTATTGAAAATGATACAAAAAATAGTAATTTCTGCTTAAGAATCTGCCTTCTAAAGAATATCAACAAGACACCTAGTAAGATCGGGTTAATTAAGCGAAAACTGTGATACGAATAAACACTTAACACAAAAAAAATTCCAAAGAAAATATAATTCTTGGGTTTCTTTAGTGCACGTAGAAAGAAAAGTAAAGATGAAAAAAGAAAAAACATACCGATATTCCCTTCATATGCTGCTCGAGAAAATTGCAGATGCCAAGGCGATAATGCAAGAAAAAATGCCGATAAGAGCGCTACATGCTCTCTGAAGGCAATATTCGCATAATCAAATACTTCTTTCACGAAATAATACATCATAGCTACAGCCATAATGCCTATAATTGCTGCTGGAAGTCTTACAGCGAAAGGATTCAATCCAAAAACTGCTACAGATGGCACAGTTAAATAAATATAAAGCGGAGGTTTATAATCATCAAATGATCGAAACGATAAAGGTAGAAAATTTCCGTACTCATCTTTACCAGTTTTTAAAACTGAATAGGCATTATAGCCTATAGATGTCTCATCCCAATTAAGACTAGGCGGATTTATGCCTAGTTGATATAACCGTAAGAAAATAGCTATGCATAATATAATTAAAAGGGTTAACGAATAGATTTTTTTAGATGATATCCGGCTCATAATTCCATTCTAAATGCGCGTGTTCCATCCTCCCTATATATATCTGTAAAACGTACTACAGGATCATCTAAGCAATCACCCTTATTAATATATAGTATTTTTTTATCTGCTGGAAATCTATTATCTTTATCTATCGTAGGACATGCTTGGGGAACAAAATAAAACTTTCCAAATCCACCATAATCTGGTCCCTTTGGCGAGCCTTCAGATTGATAAATAATCGGATCGTATTTCATATAAAAAAGTATCAATGGGTAAATTCCTCCTGCTGATTTCGTAACGAGGATCTTATCGTACTGGTCATATTCTTTTTTAACGATTGTGAGCATTTCTTTAAATCCATTATTTCTATACCAAGTTCGGTGCTGGCTTGTATGAGTAAAATACTGATGGATAAAATAGAAAAAATTGAAAAATATACATAATGCAATAACTATAACTAGAAGGAAAGTCTTTGATTTATAATAACGGGTAATAAAAATACTAATACCAAACGCTGCAAAAAGCTCAAGCATTGGAAAAAGAACTATAGCGCGATTGATATTAGGAATATCATCAACTGTTATAGCTGCAGTTATCGGAGCAACGATCAACCAAACTAAAGGTACTTTATACAAATGTTGATCTGATGCAATTGAGTAAACAATACCTAAAATAATAAATGGTAATAACACAATATATACAAGACCCATACCAGGAACTAAATACCATATAGGCAACCCTCCCTTCGTAAAAAGAAAGCTTCCACTGAAATATTCAAGATAATTTGAAGCAAATGTTAATGAATAGTTAATAATTTTATTATGAACAATACGTGTTTCTATTAATGGTTTTTTTTCAATACCATCCTCCTGGATTTGCTCATTCATAACTAACTTAGTCTCGGGATGGCCAAAGATATTTACTTGTGCAAATCTTCCAGTCCCCCCTGAAACCAAAAATACTAAAGCAGCCGTCGTAAGTAATGTAATAACGCATGAAAAGATAAGATAAACAACATATTTTACATTTTTTGTCTTACCCCATTGAGATCTAAGAAAAAATAACATTGCTACATAAAGCATAGGCACAAAAACACGTGGAGTATGATAAAAAAAGAAGCTACTTATAACTGATATTGTGCCGATTATTAGAAATATTTCCGACTTTTTTTGCAAACTATGAAGTATAAATGCAAATCCTGTTAAGATAAAAAACAATGCAACTACAGCTTCACCACTTGCTCGAGATAAAACTACATGCCATGGTGCTATAGCAATAAACAGACTTGAAATTAATGAAATCTTTTTGCTCCGAAAAATTAAAGAACATAAACTATACATCGCAAATATACTTATAGCTCCGAAAACTGCTGCGGGAAGTCTTGTAGAGAACTCGTTTAAACCAAACAACTTAACAGGAATTATCGTTAAATAATGATATCCGGACGGCCTATTATCACCGAACATATCTATATATAAAGGATGCGCATTATTGTTTTCGTCCTTACCCGTCAACAATAAAGAATAACCGTTGTATCCAAGACTCGCTTCATCGATATGAAATCCAACCGGAAACTGACTAAGCATATATACGCGTAAAACAAGCGCTAGTAGAAAAATCGAACCTAGAAGAATGTAAGTCTCTATTTTTTTGTTAGGAAACATATCGTTTTTTGTGACAGATAATAATTATTACTAGACCTGTTGTTAAGCTAGTTACGCTTACTAAAAGTCCAGAAAAAAAAGAAACAGGCTCATATGAAAATGTCACTATATGCTTACCTTTCGGAATTACTACGGCCCGAAAAGAGTAGTTTGCTCTATATATCTTAGCACTTTCCTCATCAATACTCACTCGCCACCCGGGAAAATAATTGTCAGACAAAAAGAAGATAGTGTCTGATGAAGAACTAGTTTCGAATATGCTTTTATTCGGCAAGTACAGCTTAAGCTTGACCATTGAATCTGGAGAGGAAGTAATTTGATATTCATTTGGAATGTTTTCTTCTAGGATAATTTTCTTTCTTTCGACAGCATAACTATTTACTAGTAGTCCAATTATTTTATTAGCATCTGTTTCTACTGTGTAATCACCTGATAAAAAGTACCTTGGCCAAACAAGCTTGTTTTCATAAATTTGCCAGACTCCTTCTTGCCATTTTAATTTATACACATCTTCTGGAAATATTCTTGTGTCGGCCCGATACCGATCTTTCAACGAATTATTTATATTTAGTACATACTTTACGCCGAGCAAGTTAAGCAACGCCTGTCTGTATGGATTATCTCTCAATGTCTGATCACTCCCAGCTGTCACAATCTCAGCAATCGAACCTTTCAATTTTTTTTCAATGTAACCATTATTTGAGGAAGAAAGTAGCTCTCCATAACGCTTATTATGCAAAGGCTCATATCCATCGGTCGAATATATTTTTTCGTGTAGTTGTAAGTTTGTATCAATTCGCGCTTTACCGTATCCCCATGTGCGATAAATTTCTTGGTTTTTTTTCAAAAATGCTACGACATCTGTCTGAGGATAAACTGCCTGGCGTGGAGAGAAAGGAGTAATTTTGTGAAAAAAATAAAATAACTCAAGTAACGTCATGATTACAAACAGCAACAATGTATACTTTTTCACCTTAGGAAATTTACTTGAAACAAATAATAATAATATAGCTATAATAAAAGTAACTGTAGGCAAAACACTATTTCTTAGGGAAATGTTTAGGCTTTGAGTCCATACTACATCAGGGAATATACGCGGAGCCAATAAAATAACCATCCACATTACAGAGTAAAAACTTAAAAAAAGTATCATTGACTTACTGAGAAACCTTCTTCCTTTTTCTTCTAGAAATTTTTCGAAGCCATACGCCGCTACTATACTTGCAGAAAAACAAAACAAAAACATAATTCTAGAAGGAACCGCGGTAGAAATAAATGGGAGTTGAAGCGCATAAATACTACGAGATAGAAATGTATTAAAAGCAAGTAAGTAAATACATAAAGTACTAATTAAAAAAAATGCATGCATTTTTTTTAGCTTACGTCCGATACCATAAATCGCAAAAAATAGGGGTATTACACCAATATATGAAACCCTTTCAATATATGTCCCAGTCAGCCAATAATTTCTCGTAGCAGGATTTCCAAAAAAATCGGGCACAAGCAGTGTAATAAGATGGATCTGAGGAATAAGTAATTTCATTAACTCTGCTGGTGGATAATTAGGTCTAGCAGAATTTAAAATTAGTTCTATAGTAGGGAATAATTGGAATGCAGTTAAAGCGATTGAAAACATAAAGATGCAAACAAAAACAACAATAAGTTTTCTCTTATTTTCTTTTTCAATAACAATGAAGTATCCGATGAAGAACCAAAGAAACACAAATAAATAAAAAGAGGTTTGAATATATCCTGCTAAAATTGAACTACTTAAGACTACCGTAAGGAGTATGGAATGGAGTAGAGTCACTTTCCTTGTGATTCTACATATAAGCCATAAAGAGAAGGGTAACCATATGTATGTATGTCCTAAATTTCCATACTCAAGCCATACAATCATATATGATGAAAATGCAAACGCGATGCTACCAAAAAATGATGCTACTTGCCTTAAACCAAATTCGGAAAGTAATAGATAAGTAAATATTCCCGCCAGAAATGTCTGAAGCATAATGTAGATACTCCACGCATTTATATGATTCATGAAAAAAAATAAACCATTTAAAGGATAAAAGGTACCTGATTGCAAGCTTCCTATATGGGGATTTCCAGAGAGCATATATGGATTCCACAGTGGAACAACAGCGTTTTTTAATGATTCGATCGAAAATTCTTTTGCAGGATAAATGAATCGGATAATATCAAATCCTTGTGCTTTATTGGGGAAACCACCCGGTGCATATCCCATGAACTCATATGTGTTGTAGGGTGTATACTCTCCAACTAACAAATCTCCTGGAAATGGCACATAGCCTTTCATCACTGGGTAGAAAAAAATGCAAGTGATGAGTATAAAAAAAAGAATAGGAGAAAATAATCTATAAAATATCTTCGGGTTTTTACTTTTAAAAGTTCTGTGTGAAGAGTCCATAAATTACTCTGCAATCACTTTATAAAGTGTGATCCACGTGTCCGGTGCGGGTTTCTTAATACTCAATGCGGGCGTGAGTTGCCATGCATCTGGCGCTTTTCCCTTACCCGGACAATTTGAGCATGGTTGATAAAAAACTATATATGTAGGATTTTTTTTCGCAGATTCAGACAATTCTACTGGAAGCGTATCATCAATCGGCCATATTCCTTTTATGGTAAATTGTGAATCTTTATAAAGATAAATAGTATATGCATCAGGCATTAGGCCAAATGTTCCTTGGGTAAAAAGGGCTATATTATTTCCCTTTTCATGCTCTTTCATGTAATTAATAGTCTCTTTTATTCCGTAGCCTGAAGGCCAATCGGCATAGTATTGGCTCTTGTCTGACTCGGGAATCGGTGACCATGCAAAGTCTTTAATTATTAAATAATCTGTCCAAAGAGAATAAGCAAACGCCAACACAAAAACTGGTATAAATATATACTTAATTTTAATTTTTTGATAAATTGAGATCAACGAGTAAGCGATTAAAGGTAGTAATGACAATGTCATTGGGAAGATATAACGCGGATATAATGTCTTACCGAATAACGCTAAATAAATAAACGGCACCAAAAACCAAATAAATAAAATTAAAGTTTCCCTAACCGTTTTTTTATTCACAAAAAAAGCATAAAAAACTAAAAGCAAGAAGGGTATCCCTATGTATCTCACCAGCCAATCCTGCTGACCGACAAATAAATTTTGAAAAAAGTATGTGAACGGATGCTTAATCCATTCACTCAAGGGATAAACGAATACAGCATTTTTCTGAGCGATTATGTAGAAAAATGGTGATAAACGTAAAATAAAATATATGGCAAACGTTATTAATGTTATCAATGTACTTAAAACCCCCCATTTAGCTAACCGCTGCAAGCTTTTTTTCTCATTCCATTTGAAGAGCAGTAACGAAAATGGTAGTAAGCCTAAATTAAAAAATCCATTAGATTTATTTAATACTGCTATCCCACTCAATGCACCCACAAAAACTGCAGTGCTTAAATTAATATGCTTAATGAATAAAACCACACTATAAAGGCCCCATATGGTAAATGTGCCAACAAGACTGTCATAAAGCGCCATTCTGTCATAAACTAGAGCAAAGGGATAAAGTGTATAAATAAATCCAGAAAGAATCCCGACTGTTCTACTTTTAAAAATTTCTTTACCGAGAAAAAACAAACCCACGATTGTTGCAAAACCTGCAAATACTGAAACAATTCTACCGGCAATTAAAGGATCACTTATAAAACGCATAGCAATTGCCGTAAACCATACAAATAATGGCTGTTTACCATCCGTCAATGATATGAAAAGCCATTCAGAGTCATTTTTAGCAATTTGAGCCCAGCGGATATAAATTGCTTCATCAGTAAAAATTGGAAGTTCACCTAAAGTAGCTAATCTACTCAAAAAGAATAAAACAATGATAAACAATCCTGCTATAATTTCGAATTTATATTTTTTATAAATATCAGTAATCATTTTATTTTTTTTCGTTTACTGGTATGAAATGTAATAAAACCCAGACTGATAAATTATACAGAAAGGGTAAAAGAAGAAGCAAATACCGCGGAAAAAGTGGCGTCAGACTCAAAAATAGTAAATACAGCATAATCCACACCAGCATCAAAAAAATTGCCGGTTGTTTCAGCGGCTTAAATTTAAAACTAATAATAGAAATAAAGCTGATAATCGGCCATTTTATACTCCATTCCGCAACACGCTGAATTGAACTAAAATGTGTATGCCACACCCCTGAAAACAAAAGTGGAAAAACCGTACCCATAAAGGGCGCTTTTGCTCCTGTTATATAAAACGCATAAATATACTTCTGCACTTTAAGGAAATTAATAAATGAATTCCCTAGGATGAAATATTGCAGATATGTCATCAAGTAAACTATAAATGACAAGGGTAAGGTCAGAATAAATTTCTTCAGATTACGTTTATCGTTAATAAATAGTGCTATAACCATCGTCGCAACGGGTAAAACTAGCATGAATGGAAATTTTGTAGCTGCAAAACAACCTAAAAATAAAGAAACAATCCAATATTGTTTTCTCAAGAAGAATAAAAAACTTAATAACAGAAACTCCAAATGCAGTAAATCAAAAAACGGAGCACGAAGCTGCTCATAGAATAAAGGCTCTAATGATAGTAATAAAACCGGTAAAAATGCATAAAGATTGCTGGTAAAAATCTTTTTATTGAGAATAAAAAGTGTTAATAATACCGCGATTCCTGATAGCAAAGCAAATATATTTTCATTCCGAAATAGAAGAATCGATGCTCCTAATATATATTTTCCCATAAAAGGCATTTCAACATTCATGAGCGTTGGGTCTATACCATTTACGTACTTCCACCCAACATATGCATATAATGCATCATCGCCTATCGATGTTTTCTTCAATTCTATTGATGTGGGATTTCTTCCTTGTTTTTCATACCAATTATCATCCCACTGACAAGTATAGGGATTTACATGGGGATCTAAATTCCGACAACCTTCATCAGTGCTCCACTGCGATAAGGAATACCGCAATCCCCAATATTTTGCATCATATTGGGTTATAAATCTATCTCGATATTGATAAATCCGAAAAACTAAATGAACCAGAAATATTATAAAAAAGATAGTGAACAATATCTTTTTAAATAAGGATTTTTTCATTTTTTATTTATTAAATTTCTTAAATATCCATACAACCAAATTAAACCTATAAATACTCCACAAGATATATATAATTTATTTAAGATTTGTGGTACAGGCGCATCCCAATTACCAAAATAAAGATAAGGTAAATACGTAAGTAAACCACCTAAACTAATTACATAACTCACCATTAAAAGCAATTGGCCTTTAGATAATAAAGCTAAAAAGGGCATTAATACTAATATATACCAGGGTTGAAAATTACCAGATTGTCTGGATGCTGCAATCACAGATATTGATAAACACAAAACTGCAGAAGCATTAATCAAACTCCAAGGAATCCTTTTTTTCATATATTGCAATACTACTATTGCCAAAAATGCCGGCAACAAGAAAATGGTAGCGTATTTCGTACCGATTGAAAGTATGAGAAAAAATAACGCAAGAAGATATTTATTTTGAATAACAAGATACATACTAACAAGCGCTAACAAAATCATGAAAATGTCTAAATGCGCTGAGACTAAAACCTCAACAAGTACAAGTGGATTAAATGCAAAAAAAACAGCAGAAAATAATGCATATTTAGGATTAATCTTCTGCATAATTTTCTCTATGAAATAAACAGATCCTAAATAAGATACAGAAATTAAAATCTTAAATAGAAAAAAAGTAATTATAAAAACGTTTTGTCCTAAAAATGAAAATGGTATAGTAATTCCTAACCAAACCGGCCCATATGGATAGGTTCTATGAGTCCAATGCATAAAAGAAAGCATAGGATCGCCAGGAAAATCTAATGCTTTATAAAAATATGGATTCTTTCCATAAAAAGTGAGTATCTTAGCATCAAAAATATAGTTAAATAAATCATGAGAGAAGGCGTTATAGGAAAATGCAAGAATTACTGTAGTGTAAATAATTAGCATCCAAGTGGTTTTACTAGAAATAATATTTTTCTTAATCGCGCTGAGAACAAGGAAATAAGAAATAAGTAATAGAGAAATAATAAATATATATAAAGCTGCGGATAATGGTCTGTTAAAATAGCCGATTGTTTGAAAAGCTCGTTGAATATTAAACAGCCAAGGAAAACGGGTAAGTGCTAACCCCAAATCTACTTGAGTAAAAGAATAGAGAAAAAGTGCAATAACAGAAAAAGTATGCAGAAGATATAATCGCTTCATATTTATTGCTCGGCTATACCATAAACTATTTACCATTAACCATTCGCTATAAACTATTTGTATTTCCCAGCTAAAGAATTCATTCGGATCTTCATTAGCTCAATTACGCCTTCTATTGAGTCCCATATAGGATTTACTCTTCTACTCTCCACATATAGCCAGTTAACAGGAACCTCTTTTATCATAAAACCCATATTTCGCGCATATAAGAGAAGCTCTACGTCAAATCCAGCCTTAACTGCTGATCCGGTTATTTTTTGATAACCATTATGGGCAGTATTTATTCTCTTAAATATCTTTTCTGCAGATCTCTTTGAAAACAACTTAAATCCACATTGAGTATCTGTAATGTCAGACAGTCCAACAAGTAATTTGCGCAAAATTATATTTGCTCGAGATATAACAAGCCTTGATAAAGGGGCTCCTTCTCTTTTTGTATTCCTTGATCCAATAACCACATCATAATTTTCTTCAAAAAAAGGCATGAGCTTGCTTATCTCTTCTATCGGAGTAGCTTGATCCATATCGGTAAACAGTATATATTTCCCTTTCGCAGCCAATACTCCTTTGGTGACTGCGCCAGCCTTTCCCATATGTCCACTTTGAATCAATGAAAACTCATTGTACTCTTCTATGAATTTCTTAATAAAATTAATACTACCGTCTTTAGAACCATCGTCTACTATGATAACTTCATAGGGGTACTTTTGCCTACTGAGGTAATGCTCTACTTTATTTAGAACGCCTTTGCGGAGATTTGCCATCTCATCATAACAAGGAATTACGATACTAAGATAAATCTCTTTCATGGTTCGATTAACTCATTCTTCGACTGCGCTCAGAATCCTGAGTAAATCGAAGTACCATGATCTCATTCGAGTCTAAGCTTGATGCTCATCCCTCAGAGTCGAAGACCTGAGCAAGTCGAAGGATCACGATATAATTATACTACACTTATTATCTCTTATCTCCTTCTCCTTGGATTTTATTTCTTTTCAGACGCGAAAATAATTTATCTAGATTCGCATCCGCCACTTCTTCAATGGTCATATCTAGCTCAGTACAAATCTGAGTAAAATACCATAACACATCTCCGAGTTCACCAATGAGTAGCTCTTTATCTTCCGTACTTATGACACCTTTCTTGTCTCGAAATATTTTTTTAATCTTTCCAGCAAATTCGCCTGCTTCGTTAACAAGCCCAAGTGTCGGATATATTAAAGGCCCATCTACCTTTACCAATCCCCATGTTTTTCTCGATTCCTTTTGGTAATTTTTATACTTTTTTGTATTCATATTATTTTCAACATCTGACTAATTATTTAAAATTATACCATAGGAATTCATTTAGATAATTTTATGCCCAAAGTTAATGCTTTTGGTGTACAATATACGAATATGAAAAACCTATTTACGATCTTAAAAATCTCCAAACCCCTACATGGCCTTATAGGGCTTATCGCGTTATTAATACTAACATCGGCAACTTTACAACTTGCGGCGCCTATTCTATCTAAATTTATAGTAGATGATATCGTAGCCCAAATATCAGGAAAAAGTGGAGACTTAAATCGATTGATATTCCTGATAGTAGTTGCATTTACCATGAATTTTTTGGGATTAATAGCAACGGTAGTATCAGAGCGCATAGGTGATCATTTCGCAGGAAAACTAAGAAAGTTCTTAACTGAAAAGTTTTATCATAAAGTACTTACTCTTCCTCAATCATATTACGATTCAGAAGTCTCGGGAAAAATTGTGAACCAGCTAAGTCGTGGCATCATTTCAACTCAAGGCTTTATGAATACTGCGACTAACTTCATTCTTCCTACATTCCTTCAAAGTTTTTTTACTATCGCAGTCCTAGCCTACTTCAATCTACCAATAGCATTTTTCACATTTATTCTTTTTCCTATTTATCTAACACTTTCTCACCTATCGACGGTTCAATGGGGGAAAGAAGAGATGAAGAAAAATACAATAGAAGACGTAACACGAGGACGTATTCAAGAAGTAATAGCGAATATAAAACTCGTAAAAAGTTTTACGAATGAAAAAAATGAATATAATACTGTATCTGATAGTCTTTCCGAAATTAATAAAATTTATGCGAGACAGAGTCGTACCTATCATATCTTTGATTTTCTCCGAGGATTATCGCTCCATGTCATCCTCTTTGCGATAAACATCTTAGTTTTTTATAATGCATTTATCGGAAAAATAACTATAGGAGAAATGGTGCTCATACTCCAGCTAGTAAACCAAGCAAGAATTCCACTTTTCGCGATGTCATTTATTCTAACTCAGCTCCAAACGGCAGAAGCAGGTTCTCGAGAATATCTACAAGTACTATCACTCGAATCGAAAGAAGATTTCACCAAAAAAATACAAAAAACACGAATTATAGATCCAGACTTCACCTTTAATAATGTTAATTTCAGTTATAAAGAATCGGAAAAAGTACTTTCTAATGTAACACTTTCTATCGCGAAAGACGAAACGGTTGCGCTGGTAGGACATAGTGGTGCAGGAAAATCTACAATAGTTAATCTAATTCTTAAATTCTATGAACCAACTAGCGGAAAAATATTATTGAAGCATATGGATTATGCAAAACTCGATCATGCTTTCATCCGTAGTAATATCTCGCTAGTTTTTCAAGAAAACGAACTATTCTCTACATCTATTAAAGAAAATGTTGCATATGGCAAACCAAACGCAACAGATGAAGAGGTACGACAAGCACTCATGATGGCAAACGCATATGATTTCGTTATGAAGTTAAAAGATGGAATTTATAGTCAAGTCGGAGAAAGGGGCGTAAGGCTATCTGGCGGACAGAAGCAACGGATACAGATAGCGCGTGCTATTTTAAAAAATGCTCCTATTCTAATTCTTGACGAAGCGACATCTTCGCTTGATGCAAAATCAGAGAAAGAAGTTCAGGATGCGCTTGAGAATCTCATGAAAAAAAAGCTTGTTATAATTATTGCCCATAGATTCAGTACTATCCAAAATGTTGATAAGATACTAGTAATCGATAACGGAAAAATAGTTGAAAGCGGTACACCACAAGCGCTATCAAAGAACAAAGGTATTTATTCAGAGCTTCTTAATTATCAGATTGAGGGAAACAAAAAACTCCTTGCAAAGTTTGAAATATATTAATATGCATAAAATAAAAACAATTGTTTTAGATTTCCAATTTATGTTAGTTTATCAAGATCGCATATTCACACAGACAATAAAATTAGCAACATAATCTTTTAGGTTCTCAGGCAAATACTTTGTGCGTATGATACTCGAGAGAAACAAAATTGAAGGAAATTATTGACCTTGTTGGGATGATAATTCACGAAGGAATAAGTTGTAATCAAACTGATTAGTCTTTCCATCATCAGTAATATCACTCATTGTTTTTTTGTTTGGATCGCTACAGTCCCTCGGTGGATTAATATCCGAATAGCAATCTAATAATAGGTTATAATCAAGAACAGACAGGCTATTATCATTATTTGTATCTCCTGTCACTAGATAAATATTCGCCAAGGATACTGTCTGACCTGTTGTTACTGTAATAATTCCAGGAATTCCTTTTTTTAAATACTGAGGGGACTTCACCCTTATGGTGTATACACCCGGAACAATTGGGTCCATATTAATGGTTCCATTAAAATTGCCATTACTACTATTAAATGTAATATTTCCTTGTTTTGTTACAGAAAGCTGATTGTTTATATCGTAAGCCTCAATAGTTACAGCTCGCAAAGTATGCAAAGGATTTGTATTACCAGTGCTATTTGGTGCTGTATTATCCCCTCCTCGCCCGATACCATGCAGAAAGACCGTTAAGCCAAAACGTGTCTGCCCACCAGTAGGTGGGGTGGCTGAAGGTGTTAGTCCGGATGTAACCGTAGGAGTTGCCCCTTGGGTAATAGTTACTCCACTTCGTATCTCGACAGGCGAAACCATCGATGAAACATTTTGAGAATAAGAGTTTATAATTACAGACGCATTCGTGTGTACATTTGTTTCAATAAAACCAATTAAAAAACGTGCGGGAGTGGTAGTAAGATGTTTTGCAGTACCATCTCTTCCAAATCCGAATATAGTCATATTATTCTGCATAGGTTTATAAGAATCTATCTGGGAATCATCTTCAAGATGGGAAAGAAAAAGCGCTCTATTTTTCAGGGTATCGCTAAAATAAATCCACTCAGGAGAAGGCAAGTCTTTCGTCCAAGTCTGTCCGCCAGTAAAACGTTCACCACTTGAAAGAATCATAAAATTTGTATTTGGGTTGAATCCTCCATTTGGTGTCCCTTCATACAAAAACCAATATGCATGCGCAGTTGATGAAAGAGTCATCCTAGCAAAAAATGGATATACTTCCCACATACCTACCCAATTCCCATTTGTCGAGCGAATTGTAATCTTTAATGGACCTTGTGATACGATCTGACTAGTTGAACCAGTAGATCCAGGATGAAAAAACCCTTCAGGGTGAACCATATTCGGTATTCCCCTAAAATCCCCAGCAGAGCCACCTGTAGGTCGGTAAGATATCCAATCTACATTGTCTTTATCCATCATTCCTGCAAATCCAGCTCCATCCTTATGGTAATAATATGTCCCACTTGTAGTTGTTAGCTTGTAGCTTGATTGACCCTGATAATTAACATTATCCATTAAACTAACTTGAGGAGTAAAAGATGGTTTAGTGAAACTAGAACCAACGTCGAAATACAAATAGTAATTTTTTGTATTACTTGCAGCTATATCAGATACCAAAAAAATTAGCTTTCCTGACGACTCCGAAGAGTTATCAAATTGAAATGGTACCGACCCATTGGTTATACCACCTTGAGAATTAACTTCTATCAAACGTAATGAATTTAGATTTACTGTACCACTTTGCCCAGCTTGTGATAGAAGTTGTATGAAATTAAGTGATACTTCTATCGCCTTACCGCTTGCCACAGAGGAATTTGGAGCAATAGTTAGTTTAATACGATATCTTCTCTGTGCATCATGCCATAATACGGCACTTTGCGCATATCCTTTATGGCTGATCGGAAAAATATTTGAAAAGAAAGATAAAGTAATTATTACTAATATAAACGTTATTAAAAAAACCCTGAATCTAATAAGCATAAATTCATATTACATCATATATTTTACATGAGCAATTAAAACAGCCTGAATGCCTAATTATGAAAAGACTGATATGGCTATTTCCTTTTAAAAATAAATTGCTCTTTTGTCTGATAGGTCAATACATATCGTTCATCCAGAATTAATTCTTGATAAATATTCCTTGCAATTTCTAAATTTCCATTACAACAAAAATTATTGGGGCTTTGTCCTTCTCGTAAATCAAGAAGTATGTAATCAGGTTTACTCTTTTCGTATTCAGGCGTCAGAAGCGCTACTTCTTGATGCGTAAAACGCGTTGCCAAATTATTATGCGTCATAACAAAAGAATCCGGGGGTATAGTTTTTACCATAGTATTTAAAAAATCGAACTTTTTTGTTTGATTATAAAAAGAAGGGTTTATTGCAAGAAGAAATGGACCATGAAGAACGAATCTGAAAAGGATGAATGAATTAAGGATAATAAACAATGCGATCAGATTTTTATATTGTTTTATAACTTTGAAATTTAATAAACGTTTTAAGCCGAAAACCGAAGCTACAGAAAGCCAAACAGCTGACTGCGCATTATAATGTAGTCCCAAATCCCATCTTGTTATAAAATGCTGAGGGAGGAAACGAGAAGTATAATCCTGCAGTATGGCAAGCCAAAATTGCGGTGCGAAAAAAGACAGGTAAGAAAAGCTTAAAAAACTATAAAATAATGTCCGTCTTTTTAAAGGATGGTCCACTAATGCATATATTTTATTGAACAAACCATCAGGAATTGATGAGGCATATAAATATTGCCCTTGAGAAAAATATGGAATGATTATTTTAAAAGCGATAAATCCCCATAAAAGAGAAATTATTAAAGTAAAAATCCCGGTTCTTATCCACTCTCTTTTTAAAAAAATTAGTGCAATTCCTAACCCGATACCCAAAGAAAATGTTATTTCTTTAAAACCCAAAGTAATAATTAACAAGATGTAATAAAGTACTTTTTTGTTTTTTACTATTGCCCAAAGAGCAGCCATAAATGGCAATACCATCACAGTCAACTCATGAAATTCAGTAATTACAGCATTTTGAAGTCCAGTAAATAAAAAATAGCTTGTCAGAATACTAAATGCCAATGCATGGTCTTTAAGTACATACTTTGCCAAATCATATAATAATATGCCACTAAGTCCTACTACTAATGATTGAACAATTAAAATCATCTCGGGTTTATCAATCAACCAATATAGGGGAGAAATAATAAAGATACTTGGGACTACATGGTCTCCAAGGAAGTTTATCTTACCATGAATAAAATGCAGCACGATGGGTTCCTGAAATTGTGAAACCTTCCAAATTATTTGATCATATATCCCAAAATCAATAAAAGATACCTCATACTGCCAATATCTATGAAGAGAAACAAGTATGCCACAGGCAATAAATACAATACATGCAATATAAGCAAATATATCGATGTAGGTCTCTTTTGATTGCAAGCGTAACCTAAAATCCATCATACAAGATTTAGAAGTTAATCTACTAGCTCTTCAATAAACCTATTATATAATTGGTAGGATATAAAGCAATAAAGTAGATTGAGGTAATTACTAAAAAGATGGCTATGTAAATTGAATTTATATCTAGAAGAATTAATGAATATAAGTTTGTAGATATTTTTTTAAACCAGTAATACTTTCATCATCATACACGGAGACTGTTTGAATATCTTTATGTAAACTTTTAAGTAACTTAATTTTTTCTTTCAAGGATTTTTCGTCAATCAGATCTATTTTTGTCAAAAGTATAATCTCATCTTTCTCCAGTAATCGAGAATCGTAATTGCTTAATTCTTCATGAATAGTGCGGTAATTGGCTAATAAATCATTAGTTGTCACATCGATGCAATGAAGAAGCAATCTGGTTTTCTCAATATGTTTTAAAAATTTAATACCTAACCCCTTACCAGATGATGCACCGTCAATGAGTCCCGGAATATCAGCTATTGTAATAGCGTCCGTCATGCCTAAATTCGGCTCTAAAGTTGTGAAATTATAATTTGCGATTTTAGGAGATGCATTTGTAAGTACACTTAAAAGACTGCTTTTCCCGACATTCGGCAAACCGATAAGACCTACGTCAGCTATTAATAACAATTCTAGAAGAAGTACTTTTGTCGCACCTATCGTGCCAACTTCGGCACTTCGTGGTCCATGTTGAGTTAATGCTTTCAACTCCTTATTCCCTCGGCCACCCTTACCCCCTTGCGCGACAATAAGAGGAGTCTTCGTATCTATTATTTCATGTATTCGACTTGAGCCTACTTCCGTGATGCGCGTACCAATAGGAACTTGAATAATAAGATCTTTCGCATTTCGCCCGAACTTATTCTGCTTCGCACCTTTTTCTCCATTTTCAGCACGCAATACTTTTTTAAAACGAAATGCCGATAGTGCACTTAAATCTGTAACTCCAATAAAATAGACACTACCACCATTTCCACCATTTCCACCATCAGGACCTCCCTTCGCTGTCTGACCATCATGCCAAAGAGAAGAAGATCCATCTCCTCCATTACCAGCAATTACTTTAATTGTAACTTCATCTACCAACATACTCGCTTATTGTACCATGTATTGCTACTAATAAAGGCTTTCTATGCTAAAGAAATTGGAAGGGAAAATTGAGGACTGAATTGATTAAGCAATATTTCTTGCTATTTTAATCTTTATTTATCACCCTACTCTCTCAAGCTCCACTAACTGACTCATACCTTTCATACCTAAGCTTTGTGGAAATTTAACGTTTTTCGGTGTTATTACAAAAATAAGTTTTTTGGTCTTTAGGACATTTCTCTCATTAGTACTCCGCTTGATAACCTCATCCTTATCCCACCATCTACTCCTAAACCATTTATAAGAGAATATTCTTGGTATCGCAAAGTATTCAGCGAATGGATCATCTATCATAATTTCGTCCTTCTGTATATTTATATCTATCACAATACTGTAATGACCACGATCTTCAATGATATTTTTCACTTTTTCCTCTTTTACAGAATCGAAAAATAAACCTTGCCAGTTAACCGCTACCGGAATTTTATAGATATGAATCAATTTCTCTAAATCGCGAGAAGTAGCGTTCTGTTTATACCAAAAATTTAAACCCTGTCCGAGACTTTTAACTGCTAATGCTATCTGGGTAGGACGCATACCTTTCTTCATAATCGTCGTTCGTACACGTCCTGAGTTCACAACATCATCTTGATTGACTTCTATTTTATGGAACCCCAATAGTGCCTTTACCACAGCAGGACCACAATGCGAATCTGTTTTTTGAGGCTCCATAATTACTTTCATTTTATTCCTTAAGGCTGTCTCCATTTTGTCATTCACAATTTTTTTTAATTTTCGCCAGCTAAGTATGTAGACAAGGGATTTATCATCTGCTGTTGAATCATACAGAGATTTTCCTTTTTCGATAAACCCGGCAGCTTTTATTGCTCTAATAGAGGCTACATTTTTAGGATCAATAAACCCATAAATTACTAACTCCGATTCTTTAGGGTAGTTCAACCAGGATCTAACCTGAAGACAGCTTTGCCTAAGTGCGCTTGACATTAAACCGGAACCACTAATACTGCCATCTTCAAACGGCCGTATTGCCATGCTAATTTCTAAAAAGTGCTTATTACCAGACTCCTTGATAATCCCTTCTTTCACCATCCGCTTTACTCTATACTTTTCTCCCCTTTCTGAATATATATTCACAAAACCCCGTACAACTTTAATCTGACTCTTTTTTTCCAACCTACTATCATGAACTGAAAACAGGAAAGATTGCTTTGTGTGCGTACCTGCCCAAATACGATAATCTTTCCAAGATATCTTCCCAGCATCATCCATCCAATTTCTTATCTGTTTGGCTTGCAAAATTTCATTTACAGCTTCAAAATCATCCCTGGAATTCTCATCAAAGAACCTTATAGCTGCCGCTTGGCCTACTATATGAGAAAGCTCTTCTAAAGGTAACTTATACTCTTCCACTTTTTTACCTAATATCATGGGAGATTTCGCTAACTGGTGTTTAATTGGTCTTGCCATAGGCGTATTATACCCCAAAGAGTCTGAGGAATCATGCTTAAAATTACAAGGCTATCTAGCCTCGCAATTGAAGACTTATAGTTTTCTTCAGATGTACAGATTATGGGATTTGATGTATGAATTGATTTGCGAGCTTACTAGATCCGTAATTGACCTTCTTTCTTTAATTAATTTCCTTATGCGTGTCGCGCTATCTTCTACAGGTATGTATGCAGGATCCTCCAATAGAGTACAGTTAGACGGTAAGTCCGTAATCGGATAACCCTCTCTCGCAACAACTAGAAAAGGTATTTCCTGCTCTATCTCAGTCCAGTAAGTCCAATCCCGTAAAGTAGGCAGCTGATCAGATCCGCATATAAAAATAAAGCTAATGGATGGATACTTCTGCCGAAATCGCCTATATACATAAATTGTCTCAGACATCCCTCCAAGTCGTATCGCTGTGTCATCTACTTTCATTTCTGACTCTAGCACCAACTTAAGCATGTTTAAGCGATCTTTAGGTGATGCAATTATAGGATTCCACTGGTGAGTGTTATCTGGGACGAACCACACCTCATCAGCCTTTCCAGCTTTTAGTACTGCTTTCGCAACATGGATATGTCCATTATGAACAGGATCAAACCGTCCACCAAAAAGAGCTATAGTCATACTCAGCATTATACCCTAATAACGAGAGATACTTAAGATTGATGAGCTCGACAAAAACGATATTCGCACTAAACCAAAGCGACAGCTTACTTATCTAAGCTAAGCAATGGAAAATAATAGCAGTATTGTTAAAGTTTATTCACTGAATAACAATAATTATATATTGACAAACGATAAGTAATAAGATATTATAAATGCTGATCTGCTTAGTCTTCATCTACCTATTATGAAATTAGACTCAACTTTATTTCTAAAATTTATTGTAGTTTTAATCGGGATTATAGTACTCGCTTTATGTATTTTTCTATTACCCGCAGGAATAAGAACAGATCAAACCGGACTTTACCGCCCCATATTACTTGGTATGTATTTACCTGCAATACCCTTCTTTATAGCTCTTTATCAGGCCTTGAAACTTCTAAGCTACATTGACAAAAATAAAGTTTTTTCAAAATCATCTGTTAAAACGTTAAGATTTATAAAATACTGCGCAATCATAATTAGTGGCCTATACACAGCAGGCATGCCATATATTTTCTATGTAGCAGATAAAGACGACGCCCCGGGTGTCGCAGCTATAGGATTTGTAATTATCTTTGCATCATTTGTGATTGCAACAGCAGCAGCAGTTTTTCAAAGACTTCTACAAAATGCTGTAGATATAAAATCAGAGAATGATCTGACTGTATGAGGAGCAATTATGGCAATAATAATTAATATTGATGTGATGCTTGCGAAACGTAAAATGAGCGTAACAGAACTTACGCAAGGAGTTGGCATTACTATGGCCAATCTCTCTATTCTAAAAAACGGGCGAGCAAAGGCTATACGCTTTTCAACACTTGAGGCGATCTGCAAAGCATTAGATTGTCAACCTGGAGATATTTTGGAATACAAAGATGATATATGATGAAAAACTAAATTCCGATCTCTATGAAGCAACTGATTAAACACGCAAACGCATTTATACCCACCTTTTCCTTAATTCTAAGTATTATTGTCGCTTGGGTATTATTCCCAATAACCTCAGGATTTCCGATGATTGCGTTCGTTATATTTTTTATAGGACTGAGTTCGCTCATATACAAGATTAAGATTTATAAAACTTGGCTTGAACACATATTGTACCTGGGTATTATTTCACTTTCATTCTTCACGATCTACCGAGCCAATGAATTTCTACTTTTTTTTGATTTTATCAGTATAATCTTTTTCGTATCAGTCTTAGCGCGTCCTTTCGTCGGTACTGGAGGAATGTTCAATTTAATGCTTTCACCTTTAACTGTTTTTTTTAATACCATTTTTGCTGAAAATACATTTAGCTATAAACTCACAAGACCTATACTTTTGAAAAATAATAATCATCTGAAGTATTATCTTGCTACGATTATCACGACTATTATTGTCTTTCTCATTACTATTCCCTTACTAGCATCAGCCAATCCCCTATTTAATAATATTATTCAAGGAATGTTAAATTGGTTAAAATTAGACTATTTATGGCATATTTTTACAATCGAGTCATTAGTAATAAATATATTCAGAATTAGTATTCTTGTATTTCTCGCCTATATGATACCCCGTGCACTATCTGTCACATTAAACGGTGTAAAAGAGTACCACTCATTACCTACTTTTCCAATAAATTACTTTATACCTAAAATCGCCCTGGCGGGAATCCTGATTGTTTTTTTCATTACACAATTGCAACTTTACTTTGCTACCCCCGAATTATTGCAAAAATTAGGGTATACAAACTCTAGACTGACAAATGAAGTTTTTATACAAGTTACCTTAGTCGCATTTATTGTGTTAATGCTTGCGTATTTAGATAAAAGTAGACAAAAATGGAATACCCGAATAACTTATTTTTTAATTTTACAAGCGTTCTTTTTAATAAGCATTGCATTTAAAAGTGTTTATGACTACAGCTCACTATATGGATTTACTGAAAAACGACTGTGGGGATATGCGTCTATGACGTGGCTCTCAGGTGTACTGATTACATATATCTGTCATTATTATAAGCAGTCCACAGTCCAAACTTTTATTAAACAGATGTTGGCTTTTTCGATTATAGTTATTCTCACAATTAATTTGCTTAATTTCGACTATCTCATTTACCATAATGCCAAACCCACAACTCAAGCAGGAATAGATTATACATATATCTCCAAGAGATCTGTCGATGCACATTTCATAAACGATCTTTTGCCTAAATTCATAAACGATATTCAGTCAGATAGCACTATTGATCAATCAAAAACAATATCCGCAAAGCGTATGATCCGAACTGTATCACAGTTAAGATATAAATATGCTCAGAAAATCCCTGTAAACTCATTTAATTTTGCTGAATATAACGAATATTTAGAAACTAAGCGCATAGATATTCAAGCGTATGAAAAAATAATTCAAGATAAAGAACAAGAGCAAATGAATAAAGATCAGTCGTTTAGACTACCTCCTACTCCTTAATCCCCCATGCGGCTTGTTGAAACGCATTATTTTGTTCATGTAATAATGCTTGAAACTAAAAATGAACTTCACCTTTGTTTAAGAGTATTTACATAAATTAAAAAAATATTTATCCTAAAACAATATGGGATAAAAATAATGATATACTTCCATTATGGAAAATCAGTATTTAGAAGAATTCAAAAAACAAAGCCAGAATCAACTTATTAACTTACAACCCGCGGATATTAATACTTTTACAAACCAACCGATAAAGGAAAATTATACTATCGTAGTGAGACCTTCTCTTGAAACAATTGCAAGAATAAATGAGTATATATACGAGTTAAGAGAAATAGATCCCCATCAATACTATTATAATCCCGAAAATCTTCACCTAACTATAATGGGTGAAATAAGCACAAATATAAATGAACAGGAATTAATTGAAAAAAGCAAGAAAGTGCTCGGTAACTATAATATTCGTTTTAAGCTTCAGGGGATTGGAAGTAACGAATACTGTTCATCTATCAATGCATATCCTATGGGTTTTTCTATTCATGAGTTGCGCACTGAATTGAGAAATGCTCTTTCACAAAAAGGCACAGATTATTCTTTGCACTTGTCTTATTACGAATACGTAGGCTGGATTAATAATTTAAGGTATAATGGAACACCACCTAAAGGACTTCTAGATAATCTGAAAAAGAATATGAATCGTGATTTTGGAAACCTAGTTCCAGAAAGCATAGGACTATATATAGTCTCGAGTAAGATTTTAGATTTTAATAGAGATAAAATGCTTTATAAATTTAATTAAATATATGTTTAAAAAGATAAAACAAACAGAAGTTTATAAGGATAAATGGCTCACACTCTATCATGACGATGTGGAGCTTCCAGACGGAACAATGGGAACATATGCATGGATAAATCGAAACAATGGAGTAGGAGTAGTGCCTGTAACTATTGATAATAAAATTCTTCTAATTAAACAGTATCGATACGCCATAAAGAAATATTGCTGGGAAATACCTGGTGGGGAAATAGATCCTCATGAATCACTAGAGAATGCAGGAAAGAGAGAACTATATGAGGAAACCGGTGTAAGAGCAGGCGAAATGATTAAAATAGGTACTTTTTATCCTCTCCACAGCCTTAATACCGAGACCATTACAGTCTTTTATACGATAATAAATTCAACAGATCCAAATACCCTAGGTGAAGATGCTGGCGAGAAAATAGTGGAGCAAGAATACTTTAGTTTTTCTGAGGCTTTGGAAATGATAGATAATGGAGAAATAACTGATGGTATGACAGCAAATGTAATACAAATCGTTATAAGGAAGCTACAAAAGAATTTGTCTCCCAGCCTCAAATAATGTAGAATATAACTAAATGGCCCCATCGTCTAGTGGTTAGGACACCAGGTTCTCATCCTGGTAACCGGGATTCGACTTCCCGTGGGGTCACATTTTCGCCATCTTCACTATTCAATGCAACGATTAGGCTGAAAGAAGGGGCTAAACCATTAGTT
>Ga0138256_10001707_pt1 | contig 23671 bp, 25 predicted proteins | sample KNB2016incub_MG_FD_105486 | JGI IMG/M metagenome (GOLD analysis project Ga0138256, IMG submission 105486) | Active sludge microbial communities from wastewater in Klosterneuburg, Austria - KNB2014incub_MG | ecosystem: Engineered > WWTP > Activated sludge > Unclassified | place: Austria... | reverse complement strand
TACTTACGTGTTACTCACCCGTGCGCCACTCTATGCACTCTCCGAAGAGAGCTTTAATCGTTCGACTTGCATGTCTGAGGCACGCCGCCAGCGTTGATTCTGAGCCAGGATCAAACTCTCGTTAGTTTCCTAGTTCATCATTTTGACAACCAAGCCTAAGCTTGGCCCGCCTGCAAATGGAATTTGCAGGACTTTTTGTTGTTCATACGAATTAACACATGGACACGCATATTCAGTTTTCAAATATCAACTTCTTTTAATTCGCTCCCCTTAAAACATCACCAGGGGCGAAACTTTTGATTATACAGAAGCTATGCTGTATGTCAACCCAAGAGTGAAAGTTTTTAACTTTCTTAGCTTGCGGCGAACCGCTTACTCTCTGGGGCAATTAATGATTCTCTATGTTTTGCTTTTCTTTGTCAAGCGGCCTCAGTTGTTTTTAACAAGTTCGGCATCCGATCTCTATAACAACGTTCAGCAGCAAAAGATCTGCATCACTAGAACCATAAATTCAAAGACCATCTTTTCGGTTTTTGGAGCGAAATAAATTCCCTTCAATTACTTGAAGGGAACGTTTTCTTTCCCTGAAAAGCTTTGCTCGTTCTCTCGAGCAAACTAAGATACTAACACCATCTTACAGAATGTAAAGTCGCGAAGTGATTTTTCTTGTAGCTCGCTCTGGATTTGTTTGAAAAGGTCGAGAAAACCAGTACTGGAGCGGGCGACGAGGCTCGAACTCGCAACTTTCAGCTTGGGAAGCTGACACTCTACCATTGAGTTACGCCCGCTCTTTGCCATCAGAATACACGAACTTCCAAGTTCGATTCAAGTATTTTTTGAGGCAAGGATCAGATCGATAACTTCGCGAACAGCTCCGTGGCCGCCGTTCTGCCGAGTGGTGAAGTGGGCGGCAGCCTTTACGGTCTCGTGGGCGTCGGCGACCGCGACGGCAAGCCCGACAAAAGCGAAAACCTCACTATCTGGCGTATCATCGCCGATAAATGCTACTTCTTCGCGTAGAACGCCGGCGGCAAGGATCAATTCATTTAGGGCAGATACCTTTTCTTTTCGTCCCTGATAGACGAATTCAATACCGAGTTCTTTTGCCCGCAGCTCAACGATCGGCGAGTTTCGTCCGGAGATGATGCCCGACCGGTTACCCGCTTTGTGCCAATCGACGATCCCCTGCCCGTCGCGGACACTAAAGACCTTAAGCTCCTCGCCCGAGGCAGCATAAAAAAGACGGCCGTCCGTTAAGACGCCGTCGCAGTCCATGATAATGAGCGAGATCCGCTTTGCTTTACCGACCAGTTCCGATTCAGTTAGGTTTATTGCCATTTAGCTTACAGTTCCCAAACGCATCAAGACTCAGGGTTTTCGATCGAAGATTAGCTTTCGAACTACGATTGGGTCACCGTATCCGCCCTCCATCTTTGCGGAAAGCTCGTACGTCAAGGTTTTCCCGTCTTTAGAAATGCGATAGACCTCTACATTCTCGGTAGCTCTCGAAGGACTAACCATCGGAGACGACATGAAGAACGAGCGAATCAAGTTGTTGCCTTCCCATTTGGTTTTCGATCTCGTACTCCTTATGCCGTAAATGTCGTTAGACTCGCCTTTGCCATTAGTGAGCAACTTCAATTCTGCTTCACCCTTTATGGACGACCGGCGAATCTTCATTACGTCCGCGTCAATGGAAATGGTCCAAACGGTTCCAGCGACATAATCCTTGGTCGGAGTTTTCTTGGCATTAAGTTGCCATTCGCCCGCGATGTCGGCACGAGCCTGCTGAGCCGATCCGGCGATGGAGCAGAGAAACAGCAGTCCAACTACCAATATGGTTTTAATCATCGCACTTCATCGAACCTCGAACATATCGACCGCCGATAATCTCCACCCTGATCCCACCTTTTTCAGCCGATACACGGCGATCCCGGTTTCGATTTCCTTATTTAGTAGTTTGATCGTCATGTTGGCCTCTACCAGCACCGTATTGGCATCAATGCGGTCGATCTGACGCACCTGGGTCTGCCATTGCTCGGTTGAGCCTGAGATGCCGCTGATAAAGCGTGTAACCTCTCCAGGCATCGCCAGAGCCTCAGTCTCGGCTTTACGGTTTGAAGCGGCAGCTTTGTCGAAATCAGCGAAGAATGCCTTCACGCTGGCATCTCCGGTGGAAGACACACCGAGCTTACTTCGAAGATTGCGCGCCGCGAAGCTCGCACCATACTCGGCATCGATCGCGATCGCCGTCTCGGCATATTTGATCGCAGATTCATTCTGATTTGCCTTGGCAGCGACCTCAGCAAGGCCGACGTTCGCCCACGCCAGGCTTCGTGCGGTCGGAAGTTTCTCGTCTAAGACTGTCTTGAACTCCTTCTCGGCCTCGGTCGTTTTTCCCTCGGCAAGCAGCGTTCTTCCTAATAAGACCCGCAGATCGTCCAGCCGAGGCATATCACGAAGCAGCGTCCGAGCTGTCGTTTCAGCAGTCGCGAATCCCTGAGCGTCCTGTTTATCGAACGCCCTTTTTACAGCTAGGAGCGGATCACTCTCAGTGGACTCTCTGGGCGAGATATCATCATAATAATCAAGCTGCGGATAAAGCTTTTCGGCGTCGATCTCGACTCGTACGATATTTTCGCTGGTCTTAAATATGACGTCGCCATAGCTTGTCGCTCTCAGCGATGTCGGCGAAACTATCTTCTGCCCGCTCGCCGTAGTTGCAACAACGTCAACAGTAATGTCCGTCGAACCAGTGTTGCGAACCGCGACCTTGACCTGTCCCGCCTCGTTTTGGGGCAATCCGACCATCAAATTCATCTCGGTGATCTGATCGAACAGCAGATCGATCACTTCTTTTTGAGAAGAAAATGCCGCGCGGAGCTCACCGACCGTCAATTCCCCGTCCTGGCTGTTCTTACGCAGAGAATCGGCAAATTCACTCGCTCCGACACGTTTAGCGATGATCCGCCAAGCCATCGCCCCTTTGTTTGCGACGACCGGATAATAATAATCGTCGATCGGGGCAACGGTGGTCATCGGGGCGTCACGTTTCGAAACTGCCGAATAAGCGGTTCTCTGCCTGAGGCGTTCGATATCACCAATGTCTTTGCCGTATCTGCTCTCGATAAACTGAGTTGCGATGTACCGCGAAAGGCCTTCGCTAACGATTCCATGACCTTCGCCGCTGACCGCGACCGCATTCCCGAGCCAGAGCTTCGTCACCGCCTCGGCAATATTCATTGCCGTCAGCGAATCTATCTTCGAACGGCGAAAAAGCGCTTCGTCAACCAAGACGGTTCCACCGCTCCCGAAACCTGCTCCGCGCCGAACGGCGACGATCCTCGACGGTACGTCCGGTGTTTTTCCGAGCATTCCGGCAACAAACGTCTTGGCGTCCGAATATAAGGCGGCGAGTTCTGCCGCCCGTTTCTGGCCATCCGGCCCGGTTTCCTTCGGCATGTAGACCGAAACGCCTGACAAATTTGCGACATCCCACGAGCCCGCGATAAAAAACGGCTGTACCTTTAACCTCTGATCGAAAACTCCCGAGGCTTCGGTTCCGGACGAAACCGTAACTGCCCCGCCCGGACTAGTGACTTTGATCCGCGTAGGCGCCATGTCTGCTCCTCTTGGGAAAAACCAGCTGTTCGGCGTCGGATACCAATATGAAAGCGGCAAAAGCTGTGATGAACCCGCCGAAACCGACCCAACGGCTGTATTGTCCTTAAGCGTCAGCTTGTAATCGACCGAAACCGTCAGCAAACCGTCCGCCGGGACGGCTCCAAATCTGGTTTGGATCCTCTGGAGCGTTCCTACCGCGATCTTCTCTTCATTTTTGGCGAAATCAGCTGTAGCATCGTTCAACTTTACCGCCGTGACCTCAGCCAAAGGCGAAATACGAAGTGTAAGTGTCGACGCCGGGCCGCGAGAGATATTCTTGACCCTCAACACCGCTTTCGCCGTAACGACCCGGGCATTCTCCTGCGGCAGCGTGACATCGATGTCATATTTCTGCACCTGCCAGGTGGCCGGGGCAGTACGAGCCGTATCCTGAGCAAGGGCCGTAAGTTGAAAACTGAAAATTAAAGCGAGTATCGCGAAATAGTATTGTTTCATGAGCGTCTTTGGTTTAGTCAACGATCTCGTGTATCTGTTTCAGTTTAGAAAGTAATTTTTCCAATCTGGCGAGCGGCAACTGGTTCGGGCCATCGCTCGGCGCCTTTGCGGGATCGTCGTGGACTTCCATAAAAACAGCATCCACACCGCAGGCAACACCTGCACGAGCAAAGTTTTCGATGTATTGCCCCTGTCCGTCCGTTGCCTTGCCAAGTCCACCGGGAAGTTGCAGCGAGTGCGTTACGTCAAAGACGACCGGCACCCCGAAAGACCGCATGATCGGAAATGAGCGAAGATCGACGACCAGATTATTGTATCCAAAACTCGCTCCACGTTCGGTCAGAAGGATCTTTTCGCATCCTGCTTCGCTCAGCTTGTCGACAATATTTTTAGCATCCCACGGAGCCAGAAACTGTCCTTTCTTAACATTCACAGCCTTGCCCGTTTTTGCGGAAGCAACTAAAAGATCAGTCTGACGGCACAAAAACGCCGGGATTTGAAGCATATCTACAAACTCCGCCGCCCTTTCCGCCTGCCACGGCTCATGCACGTCCGTAATCACCGGAACACCGATCTCATCCCTGACCTGAGCCAAAACCTCAAGGCCAAATTCCATCCCGCCACCGCGAAAGCTCTCGATCGAACTCCGATTTGCTTTATCGAAAGAAGATTTATAAACAAAATCAACGCCCGTGCGGGAGCAAATATCCTTGATCTCCTGCGCCATAAAAAGAGCGTGTTTCGACGACTCGACCACACAGGGCCCGAGGATGAACGTTAGCTTCCCGCCGCCAAAGGCGACACCCCCTACTCTAAAAGAACCGTTGGTTGCCATTGAGGATATGATAACCGAGAAATGCGGAAGTAATGAAATGGCAAGGAACTATCGGTATTTCGCTTTGAACGCGTCAAACCCGCTCGTCGATTGGATCAATCGTTCTATCTGAGGCTCGGCGTCGATCCTTGGAAACAGGAATCGATCATCCGAGCTTTCGCAAATGCGGATCTCAGTCGTCACGGCAGACGCGTAGCCGGCTTTTTCAGCGGCATCGCGTTCACGCCGGGAAACGTTTCCGTTGGGGTAGCAGAAGTGGAGTTTGTCGGTTTGTAGATGGTCTTGCAGGATCGTCCGCGACGTTGCGAGTTCGTCAGACAAGGTATCGCCATCAACATTGGTTAGGATCGGATGACTTACCGTGTGAGAACCGATCTCGATCCCAGCAGATGACATCTCTTTTGCCTGATCCCAGGAGATCGGGCCGAATTCGGAGTGCGGCATATCGTCGAGCTGAACATAAAGCGATTTGGCCAACTCCGTCAAAACTAAGTCTTTCTCAAGATCCGGCAGCTTTTTTAGTTCGGAATTTATCTTACCGGCAAGCTCCAGCCGCGAATTGCGATCGCCGAGCTTTTCATCGAATGTCCTTGTGCCGATCGTAGCGGACAAACGCTCCGACTTCGTCGCTGTCAACAAATATCGGGCTTTATCCGTCCAGATCCAGCATTTTTCGTCTAGGAAACCGGTCACCACGTAAAGCGTTGCGGGAACACTAAATTTCTTCAAAACCGGAAAGGCTACGTCGAAAAAGTCTTGATAACCATCATCTATGGTGAGTACGACGGAGCGATTCGGCAAATTGCCCTCTTTGAAATACCTCACCGCATCGCTAAGTGAGATGATTTTGTAGTGGCGTGTTAGATATTTTAGGTGTGTCTCGAATGTCTTAAGCGAAGTCTTGCCCCATTCCTCGCCTTCGCTGAAGCGATGGTACATCAGTATCGGCAGTTTCGAGCGGTTGATGAACCGAAACAGTGAAAAGACGTCTGCTCCGACGAGTAAATTGAGTGCCGCCTGTTTGATCAAGCCTTCCTCCTCGCCAAACGTCGCCGCATTTCGTCTTTCTCGCTTTTTATCGGCAAACGATATCGTTTACCGAGCGTCGTGTCCTGAGCGATTCGCGGAAATTCTCCGCTCGCGATCATCGCGGCCGCCTCCGCGACCATTTCCGCACAATCTTTTCGCAGTTCTAGTCGATAATCATCGATGAATGCCTGAAAGTCATCGCCGTATCCAAAGTCATAAGCGAGCGGCACTGTTTTCTGCAAGACGATGTCGCCCGTATCGACCTTCGAAGCCACAAAATGAACCGTCAGCCCGACCTCTTTCTCATCATTAAACAATTCCCAAAAAACAGGTGGCCCGCCGCGATAAAACGGAGCGAGCCCTTGGTGAAGGTTGATAGAACCAAGCCTCGGAATGCCGAAAACTGATTCTTTTATGATGTTTGTACCGAAAACGATGCCGAGATCCGCGTTTCCGTTACGGATCTTCTCTAGCGAATCATCTGAATGATAATCGTCCAAAACTTGAACCGGAACACCGAGACTCTTCGCGGCCTCCGCTGTCGGATTTCCTTTGGTTGGCGATTCTTCGACTGTTCTGTTCTTTCCCACCAATTTATCGCCGAATTTCTTTATCGTTTCAAAATAACCGTCGTATTTGATCGAGCGCTTCAACTTTTCCTTGAAAGACCGCTCCGGCGTCTGTTTTGACTCGATAAAAACTCCAACGAGTTCGAGATCAGGCTTAGAGCAGATCTCTTTTATGACAAGTTCGGCACCGCCGTGTGTTAGAAGAATTACACGCATCACAGGTCATGACAAACGATGAACAGTGTTTAACTTCCACAAATTACTCGACTTATTCCTCGGTGCCAATCTCAACATGTTCGGGTAATTCGAGATGTTTATCACTTACGACATCATGTTCCAGGTTTTCGCTTCGCATGCGGTTTTTCCATGCGGCCTCTACAAACGAGACGAACAACGGATGTGCCGCGAGAGGCTTTGATTTGTATTCGGGATGGAACTGGCATGCGACGAAGTACGGGTGCGTCTCGCGAGGCAACTCGACCATCTCGACAAATTTGCCGTCAGGCGAGATGCCGCTGAAGATGAGGCCTTCGCGTTCGAGGGCCTGCCTATATTCGGGATTGAATTCGTATCTGTGCCGATGCCGTTCACCGATCTCGGCCGCACCGTGATAGATCTCGCTGACCAACGAGCCTTCTTTAAGTAAACATGGATAACTTCCTAGACGCATCGTGCCGCCGAGTTCATCGACGTCAACGAGATCGCGCAGTTTGAAGATGACCGGAAACGGAGTTTCCTCGTTAAATTCAGTCGAATCAGCATCCCTTAGACCACAAACGCTCCGAGCAAACTCGATACAAGCCGTCTGCATTCCCAAACAGATGCCGAAATACGGCGTTCCCGACTTACGAGCATATTTGATCGCCTTCAGCATTCCGGCGATGCCCCGTTTGCCGAATCCGCCGGGCACAAGTATCGCGTCAAAATCCTGCAATTCGTTTTCGTAATCTTCTTTAACCAGGTTTTCCGACTCGATCCACGCAACATTCACGCGAAGATTATTTGCTACACCAGCGTGCGTCAGGGCTTCACGCAGTGATTTATACGAGTCTTCGAGCTCTACATATTTACCAACGATCGCGATCTTCACCGAACCGCCGGATGGATCTTTGATCGTTGAGACCAGGTCGCGCCACCGTTTGAGGTCAGCGGTCGGGAATTGTTCCGTTAAATGCAGGTCCGAAATGATCAGGTCATCGAGGCCCTGCTCGCGAAATGCGAGAGGCACTTCGTAAATAGTTGGAACGTCGAGAGCCGAAATGACCGCATTTTCCTGAACATTACAAAACAATCCGATCTTTTTCCGCAGATCAGCCGGCAGAGGACGATCAGAGCGGCAAAGCAGAATGTCAGGCGAAATACCGATCTCCCGCAGTTCGCGAACGCTGTGCTGGGTTGGTTTGGTCTTCAGTTCGCCCGCTGCAGCTATATAGGGAACAAGCGTGACATGAATAAAGATCGCATTATTGCGGCCCTCCTCGTTACCCATCTGGCGGATCGCCTCAAGGAACGGCAACGATTCGATATCGCCGACCGTTCCGCCGATCTCTACGATCAGAATGTCCGGCTGGTGCATCTCGGCGACCTTTCGCACGGCCATTTTGATCTCGTCAGTGATGTGCGGGATGACCTGGATCGTTTTGCCTAAATAATCGCCGCGGCGTTCTTTTTCGATTACAGAGAGATAAATACGACCGCTCGTCCAGTTATTTGCCTGAGAAAGCTTGGCATTGGTGAACCGCTCGTAATGTCCGAGATCGAGATCGGTCTCGGCACCGTCGTCGGTCACGAAAACTTCCCCGTGCTGAAACGGCGACATCGTGCCGGGGTCCACATTAATGTAAGGATCGAGCTTCATCATCTGAACGCTCAACCCGCGAGTCTCAAGCAGGCAGCCGATCGAACTGGCAGCCAAACCCTTCCCCAAACTCGAAACAACACCGCCAGTTACGAATATGTATTTAGTCATCTTCTCTCCTAATAGTTAACAGGTAGAACTTGATTTACTACCAATGCAATTACAACAGCGCTGATCGATCCCACGATGAATACCCAAAAACTAGTCTTGATGCTATGAATGTAGGTGTCGGGAGCTCCGATTTCCGCAAGCTTTCGAACATTCAAGATCAATTTCGCAATGAGGTACAAGCAAAAAGCGATAGCATAAATAACTGAGATCTGGAAATTATATTTGGGCCAAAGATATAACGCGACTAGAAAGATTATGACGACCCCAAAAACGATCATCGAATAATTCACATTCCTTTTTGGAAAAACCTCAGCGATCTTCAGTTTCGTTTGATCATCGAGTTTTGCAGACGCATTAACTGCCAGTTTCTGGCTAAGAATTATGGAACCGAGAAAAACAACTGCACCCACAATTATTGATAAATTCATTCGCTCGATTCTCCTTGCTCTGCTGAATTGGCTTTCCCTTCCCGCTTCTTCTTCTGAAAACGCCCTTCCTTCATCTGAACGATGACTTCCTTTGCCTTCGCTTCCGGAGGATTCATCAGTTCGTTCAACGCATTCATTGAGGCTCCGAGCATCGTTATGCCTTCGGCTGCGTTTCGTTCGAATTCTTCCGCCGTTCGTTTCTGCGGTTTACTCAGAACCTTCAGCCCGACCGCAATTCCGACGATCAGGACGACAAAGAATCCAAGTCCGATCCAATCACCCACGAGCCTCCACGATTCGCCTGACACGCTCCAGATCTTCGATGGTGTCAACGCCGATAGAGCTTTCGGTAACATCAACAACTCTGATCTTCGCACCGTTCTCCAGGGCACGAAGCTGTTCAAGCATCTCAAACCGCTCAAGCCGCGTTTGCGGCATTTTTGTGAATTTTAATAGATAATCGCGGCGATAGACATACAATCCGGTGTGTTTTCGAAAGTTAGAAAGGAGTTCCGGCTCTTCCTCGATCGCCTGATTAGGATCACCGCCGTACCTCAGCGAAGCTTCCCGCGGCCAAGGCATCGGCGAACGCGAGAAATGTAACGCATAACCTTTATCGCCGACAACGACCTTTACGGCATTTCCATTCAGCAACTCCCACAGGCTGGTGATCGGCTCACAGGTCGTCGCCATATCAGCGAGCGGGTCTGAGATCAAAGCATTGACCGCAGCATCTATAACATCTGGCGAGATCAACGGCTCGTCGCCCTGAACATTTATAATTATTGAGGCTTCGGGCAAGCTCTCCGCAACCTCAGCCAGCCGGTCGCTGCCGGAATTATGATCCGTTGAGGTCAGCACGGCTTCACCGCCCGCATCACGAATGACGTTCATAATTCGCTCATCATCTGTCGCTACGATCACACGCGATACCGACTTTGCCTTCGCCGCCTGACTTAACGTGTGTACTATCAATGGTTTGCCGCCGATATCAAGCAGCATTTTCCCCGGCAAACGCGTAGACGCGTACCGTGCGGGGACAATTGCGATCACATTTTGTAGGGGGTTTCTCCCGTGTAGTTCCACGGAATTCTAGGTTATCTCGTATTTCTATAAAGTTCAAGAACGAAAAGTCGAACTTGGAAGAAGTGCCGCGTTTGGCTACACTCGAACGAGTGGAAATTCAAGCAGAATACAGTGAAGGCACACCTACCGCGCCGTCTATCAATCCGGATTTTTCGACCGCATCATCGTCGGATGTAGAAACCGGCCAGACCGGGAGACGGTTCGTCATTGCGGCACTAGCCGTTATGACTTGGGCGGTAAGCGTCGCCTTCATAGCATTCATCCCTGCATTTTTCTTATATCCATACATTGCGTCAAAGGGGATATCGCTCTCGGACACCGGCCAGATAGTCGAGTTCGCGAAGAACGACCCCGATGCGATCTTCCTTCAGATCATCGCCATTATACCGGCCCATATCCTAACCATTTTAATGGCGTGGATCGTTGTTTCGCAGGGTCGAAGATATAAGCTTCTCAAGACGCTAGGTTGGGAAAAAGGCGGCGTACGCTGGTGGCACTACGGCTTCATTCTCGGGGCATTTCTAATTGTTGCGGCCGTGGTCGGGTCCTTTTTTCCCGAACAAGAAAATGACCTGCTCCGTATTTTGCGCAGCTCTCGCTCGGCTGTTTACATAATCGCCTTTGTTGCGACATTTTCTGCTCCATTTATCGAAGAGGTGATATATCGAGGAGTTTTGTTTTCAGCATTTCAAAAAGCGTTCGGCGTGGCAGCGTCGTTCGTGCTCGTAACGATCCTGTTCGCTCTCGTTCACGTGCCCCAGTACTATCCAAGCTACTCGACTATATTCCTGCTGACCCTGCTAAGCTTGACGCTCACAGGTGTGCGAGTCTTCTCAAACAATATACTTCCGTGCATCATACTGCACACCCTTTTCAATGGGTTCCAATCCGTGATCCTGATAATAGAGCCCTTTCTTAGACCAACCGAACAAACAACTCCCGCCGCCATTTTTGACACATTTATCAAATAAAAAAGCACGAAGCGAACTCCGTGCTTTCCAAGGATCAGTTGTTCCTCTTTCTAGTTATCCCGTGTGCTGACTTTTGTCGCAGGCGGTGGCGGAGGCGGAGAAGAAACCGGAGGCGAATACGACGGAACCGAATACGATGGCGTCGAGCGGTCGGCCGGGAAATCCGACCCCTTCGTATCAATTCTTCCGCCACCAAAACCAACTCCAACGTCGCTGCCGCGTCCGACTTTGGTAAACGGCGGCGGTTCGTACGAGTTTCGCTCAGTCGAACGTGTCGATATCTTACTCGAACCGTCATCAGAACCGCTTCCTCCTGGATTTCGGGTTGATACCTTGCCCGAGCCGCCGCCGGGGTTATCAACTCTCGGAGTACGGGTCGAGACTTTTCCCGAAGGAACATATCCGCCGCCTCCTATAGGATTATAGAAGCCCGGCCAATATGGATAAATGCCATTTCCGTACCAGCCGCCATAAGGTGATCGCCATCCGTTACCGAAAGGCAAGAAGCAATAACCGCCGAAAGCTGCATCATAGACCCAAAGCCCAAAGGAATCGTACATTCCCCATGCTCCGCGACGGAAGCCATTCAAAAGCGAATTGCTCAACAATGTCCCGTTGAGAGCAGAGTTCATTTTTGTTAGATCTTTCGAACGCTGTCTGCTCCATTCTGCAAGCTCGTCACGTTTGTCTTTATCGAATTTCGCGATCGCGACCGTGTCGGTTCCGACTGAGCCGGTACGACCGTCTTTAACGATCGTGGCGATCGTTTCGCCAACCTCAGCCTTTCCTTTCGTTACCGAAAGCATAGCCGTTCCATCGGTTGATACATCAACCCGATAGATACCGGTGTCGATCAGAGCGACCTTACCTTTCGGAGTGAAAACCGATACGCGGAATTCGTCATCGGCAAACACCTCGAATATCGCGCTTCCAGAATCGAGTCGAATCTGAAGATCCTCGAGATCGGTCGTGCCAAATTCGAACGAGGAGTTTTTTCCTAAACGGATGAAAGATCCCGGATTTAGCAGCACTTCAGCCTTACCGTCCGTACCCGTGGTAACGCGGTCACCGACCTCGACCACATCACGCTTGAGTAAAACACCGCTCTTGCCGGCAGCCCTGATGATCGATACGGCACCCTCGACGTAATTTACTGCTCCGGCCCTTGCAGAGATAACAAATTTGTCAGCGGCAGGAATATTCCGTCGCGAATCCTGCGCTAGCACACCTGAAGACACACAAAGTCCTACTACGACTGCGAGAATCGCGTGCAAATTGGTACGTTTCATTCTACTTTTCTCCTTGGGAAGAGCCTTTATCTATTGATAGTTTAATCTGAAACCCTGTAAAACACAACCTATTTGTGCCAGGAACGCGAATTCTTATTCCCGAAAAAATGTAAAGAACACTGAACAACCTTTTTCCGAATTTCGTTATCTAATCAGATGCGTCCGGTAGATGTCGAGATGCATACAAGGCGGGTTAATTTATGGCGACTTTTAAAGATCCAGATCTATGTTTCGCACCGCTTGAGGTAATTGAGCGGCTTTTACAAATAAGAAAAGAACTGGGCTTCAGCGAGACCGTTTATATCGATCGTTCCGAGGAACTGACCGATTTTCTCGATGCCTACGGGTTTGATATTTATGCTTTCTCAACCGACAATGACAAGATAGATTACGGCCATTATTCAACTCCGGTCGTTCCCGGTGGAGACAATCTCCATTGCTCATTCACAGCCCACTAGGCCGTTTACAATTTCCTGACAACTGAAGTAACGCTCATGAGGCAAAGGCACTGACTTTGCCTCATTTTTAATTTGCCTTGATGATAAATAGCGTGCCGTCGTCATCCAGGAATTTCCGCTCGGTAAAATCATCAACCCCCTTCCGAATGTGGTCGATCAGTTTTTTCGCGGACAGGTTAAAGCCGTCGAGAACCCTTTTCGCAAGCCTTTCCTGGCCATACTCTTCGCCTGTCGGATTCGTAGCCTCTGTAATTCCATCGGTGTAGATCACCATGATCTCGCCCGGCTCAAACCTAATAAAATGCTGATGATAGTGCAGATCGTCAAACATTCCTAAGGCCATATCGCCATATTCTACGTAGCGATACTCACCGCTTGGTTTGATAAGGAGAGGCGGGTTGTGGCCGGCGTTTGAGAATACAAATGATTTGTTGGTCGAATCCAGTATGCCGTAGATCGCCGTGATAAACTTATTGTCCTCGATCGACCCGCGAAGCAGGCTGCTGACCTTAGAGAAAGCAATATGCGGGGCATATCCGATCTGAGCGCAGGACCGTAGAGACGCCCTCAGGAACGCCATAAGCAAGGCTGCCGGAATTCCTTTCCCGACGGCATCGGCTACGACGATGCCTATCTGATCCTGAAAAACCTGAACCCAATCATAGTAGTCGCCGGACACTTCTTCTGTTGGAAATACGTAAGCGCTGATATCGAAATTCTCGACCACCGGATCATTCGAAGGCAAGAGTTCTAACTGCACTTGCCGTGCGATCTCAAGCTGGGCCTGCAGCCGTTTCTTCTGAACGACCTGCTCGTGCAGCCAGACCTTCTCGATAATTATCGCAACCTGAGACGTCAATAACTGCAAAACTGCGAGATCATCATCCGAATACGCGTCCAAATGGTCGCTTTCAAGATCGAACACTCCGATCACGCGGTCGTTTGAGATTATCGGCGCCAACATTTCCGATCTTGTTAGCTCTCGAGCCGCAAAATACCTCGGATCTTTACTCACATCGTGGCAAATGATCGGCTTACCTGACTGTGCGACTGTTCCCAGAAATCCTTCGCCCATCTTTAAACGCGGCTCTATCAGCTCAAAACTGATCTGATATCCGCGGATCGCTTTCGATCTGAATATATACGGACTGCCGTCAATGGGGCTGAACTCGATCAGATATATTCCTGCCGCGTCATATGGCAGGAGCGAGCCAAGTGTATCCATCACAAGATTTAAGACCTCATCTAGATCGAGCGAGCGGCTGATCGTCTTTGTGATCTCGAGGAGCATCCGCAGTTTATCGACCGTGGAGAGCTTTTTTTCGGGAAAAGGATTTTGTACTGGATTATCCATGGCGGAGTTTGATAAACGCTAATTATACACGGTTAGTCGCCAAAAACACTCGCCGCATATAAGTCCCAAAGCCGGGACACTTTGATCCGGAACTCAACCAACGCCGGACTTACGCCAAAATGTCTTGCGATCTCACGAATCGTCTTGCCCTCGCTGACCATGCGCTTAAGAGCCGTGAACGGAACCAGGGCGGCCGTTCCGGTCGAATAGGCCTCTTCCTCGATCGCGTGATTATAATCGCGGGCAATTATCTTACCGTCCCTCGTCTTGTTCTCTATCGCTAAGCGGCTGGGCTTGTGGCCGAGGAAAACATGGCAGACTTCTTCCATCAGCGTCGCGTTCTGCCGCGTCTTTGGATGTGTCGGATTTAGAATGATGAGCTTAGATCCATCGGGCAGCGTATGGGACGCCGCACCGCCTGACCATGAATCCTTGCCAGTGCCGATCAAATGAGCCTTCGTTTCCTCAGTCAGAAGCGGTTCGATCTGATCGAAAGACGCAACGATAAGGTTGGCAAAGCGAGCAAGAGCGAACGGATCCAAAGGCTGATCATCGCGTGTCAGCCCGGCAAATTCCCGAAGCCCACGCGCCCGTATCTCATGGTGTCTTCCCTTCTGTGTTGGGGGTAGTTCTTCCAATGTCGCCATGCCAATTTGTAAAGCCCGCTCAAGAGAACGGGCTTTTTCGCATTCAAAATCGGGGGAAAAACGGCCGACTAAACTTCCTTATATTCAGAATCCACATCTTCGCCTGAGAGTGCGACCCGGTAATTCTTAGATTGCTTCTGCTTAGTTATAAGCAGATCATCCTTTGTTTTAAGTAGATCGGCCCGGTTGTAGACTGAAAGTTCAAAATTGTAGCCGTGAGTGATCGCGTCCTTCGGGCACGCTTCGACGCAGAAGCCGCAGAAAATACAGCGGCCATAATCAATGTTATAGACCTTTGCATACCGCTCGTCGCGGCCAACACGTTCGGCGTAGGGACGAGCGTCATCCTGGGCTTCTATGTAGATACATTCCGACGGGCATGCAGCAGCACAAAGGTAGCATGCAACGCATTTTTCTTTTCCGTTCTCGTCAACGTGCAGCAGGTGCTGACCTCGGTAACGCGGTTGAACGGTAATAGGCACGTCAGGATACTGTACCGTCCATTTTTGACGCGGTATCTCTGAAATGGTACGTTTCATACCCTTGAGAACCGCGACCGTTGACTGAAGTACTTCTGAAATTATTGACATACGTTAGAAATTAGGAATCGAAACCGCTCCCGAAAGAACAAGTATCCAGTATGCTCCACCGATCAGGAGACTCAAACCTCCCAAAATAATTCCCGCTAAAGCCAGGCCGCCCCCACCGAACTCATTAGGATTACTGCTAGCCTTGCCTCGGGCCATAAAACCGGTAATAACTGCCGCCACGCCTACCACGAACAAACTAGAGCAGCATAAGAAACTCAAAATTCCAAGCACTAACGAGACGATGGCGAGCGTTTTGTTCTGACCCGCCGCACCAGTCGGAGGCGGCTGAAAAGGTGTATTTGATCCGATCTCCTGGTTCTGCCAACTCGCTTCAGGAGCAGGCGGCGGAGTCCACTGCTCAATGGGTGCCGCGGCCGGAGCCGGTTCAAACGGCGATGTCGGAGGTGCCGGTTGATCGAACGGCGACTGAAATGACGGCTGGATCATCGTCGCAGCTTCGTCAAAGTTGATCTGTGCAGGCTCTTCGAAGGTGGACGGAGCAGCAGCGGGCTCTTGGAAAACCGGTGGCTCAGCTTCTGACGGTATACTTTCCGCCGCAAAAGGCGACGGTGGCGGTGCCGGCTCGAAAGGCGATGGCGGTGGATCGAGTGACGGAGCTGGTTCCGGAGCGATAAAGCTCGGCGGTGCCGGCTGCGAAACTTCCTCGATCGGCGGGATCTCCATGATGTCCGCATTACTCAAAGCCGACTGCATCTCGGCTTCAGAGACGTACATCGTCTTAAGAGGATCGCTCGACGGCAGGTCCAAGACATCATCGGGTTCGCCAATAGGGATCGAACCAACCGTGTGGTGGATCGCAGGATCCGGAGCGGTTTCTGCAACCAGTTCATCGGGCTCGGGTACAGGTTCGACCACTGGCTCCGCCGGGATCGGACGGGCAACTATGGTCGCATACGGATCAAAGGCCGGAGCGTCCTCTATCAGGGGCGTTCCGTCCACCTGGCAAAACCGCATCGAATCTTCAAATGTCTTTTCGCAAGTCGGGCACTTTTTCATAGTCTATCGTCCTTAAAATTATGTGGGTTGCAGAGTTACGGGTTTTGTAAAGCACTCTAACCAAACCGAGATCGAGAACTCAGCACTTAACAACTTCCAAACTTTCCCGTAACTTTCTGCAACCTTTATACTTTAACGGTTAAACTAATTCAAGTTTGCTGAAGAAATACGCGATCTCGATGGCCGCATTTTCTTCTGAATCCGAGCCGTGAACGGCGTTCTCGCCTATTGACGAGGCAAAGTCCTTTCTCAGAGTACCGTCAGCCGCTTCAGCCGGATTTGTCGCTCCCATCAGTTCACGCCAGGCCGGTACCGCATTCTCTTTTTCGAGAGCGAGAACGACGCACGGACCGCTCGACATGAATTCGGTCAGTTCGCCAAAGAACGGACGTGCGGAATGAACTGCGTAAAAACCCTCAGCCTGCTTTAGCGACTGATGGATAAGCTTCATCCCGCGGATCTTGAAACCAGCCGCCAAAATGCGGTCAACGATCTTGCCATGATTTCCGGCGCGAACTGCGTCGGGTTTGATAATTCCAAATGTTAAATTACTCATTACTATTTATACTTTCCCTTAAATAAATCGATCTATCAGATCTTGGCCGATCTTAGCCGGCCGATTCTTTTGGCGGTCGAACATGCACCAAAGCGTCCTTGCTTTCACGAGTGCCGCGTCACCGCGTCGCACCTCAGTAAACCGCTCGCATGTCACTGACGTCCATTCGCCCACCCACGTTTCGGCGGTAACTTCTTCCCCCGCGAACGCCGGTCGTTTGTAATCTATCTCGTGCCTGACGACGACCCAGATGAATCGCTCTTTATGTTCGTCTGTCGCCGCAGCATTCCAATGTGCGACCGCAATGTCTTGAACCCATTGCAAATAGGCGACGTTGTTCACGTGTCCAAGCTCGTCGATCTCGCCGTCTTTCACCGTGAACGAATGTGAAAAGCTCATGCGAATATCTATCGCAAAACGTCAACGATCGCCTGCCCAATATCCGCCGGCGACTGCACGACGCGAATTCCGGCTGCCGTCAAAGCCGCCATCTTCTCTGCCGCAGTTCCCTTTCCGCCCGAGATGATCGCACCGGCGTGGCCCATGCGGCGTCCCGGAGGTGCGGTTTGGCCGGCGATGAAGGCGACGATCGGTTTGGTTACGTGATCTTTTGCGTATGCCGCAGCATCTTCTTCCGCAGTTCCGCCGATCTCGCCGATCATGACGATCGCGTCGGTTTCATCGTCCTCCTGGAAGAGCCTAAGAGCGTCCGTGTGATTCGTACCAATGATCGGATCGCCGCCGATACCGATGGCGGTCGACTGGCCGAGTCCGAGAGCGGTCAATTGGCCGACAGCTTCATACGTTAACGTTCCCGAACGCGAAACGACGCCGATGCGGCCTTCTTTATGAATATGTCCGGGCATTATGCCGATCTTGCACTTTCCGGGCGAAATAATGCCGGGGCAATTCGGGCCGATCACGCGGGTATTGCGGTCGCGAAGGTATTCCTTCACCTTGACCATATCCGCAACCGGAATTCCCTCAGTAATGCAGACGACCAACGGAATTCCGGCATCGCCAGCTTCCATGATCGCGTCCGCAGCAAATGCAGGCGGTACGTAGATGACCGACGCATTCGCTCCGGTTTCATTGACCGCATCGGCGACGGTGTTAAAAACCGCAACGCCTTCGTGCGAGCTTCCGCCCTTGCCGGGCGTGACGCCGCCGACGATATTAGTGCCGTAATCACGCATTTGCAGCATGTGGAACGTGCCTTCTTTACCCGTAATTCCCTGAACGATCAGGCGTGTATTTTTATCGACTAAGACGCTCAATTTGAGTTCCTCTCTTTCGCGTTTGGATTAATAAACAAACTATAAATATAACACGCCGCCTCAAAAGTCGCACAATCGGAAGCGGTTGGCACCATGACTCGTCGCCGCCGTTCATATTTTTTTGAACAATCCGACATTGGTTTACGTTACCAATCATGTCACTTTACCTGACTTCGATTTTCGATATATTTGCCTTTATGGGAACGGTATCAAAACGTTTAACGTGATCTTTTTTTCATGAGACAGCTTTACTCATTCTATTTTGATGCCTGCGCGATCGCAGTTAAATCGATCCTCGAGCACAAGCTTCGCGCCTTCTTGACGCTGATCGGGATCATAATCGGCGTGGCGGCCGTCGTCGTCGTTGGTGCTTCGATCAGCGGATTAAATGCGTATGTTTCCACACAGATCTCTAAAGTACTGGGAACAAATCACTTCATGATCGCCCGAATGGCCTTTTCAGGACGCATGGCGGATGATGCCTTTGAACGTGCAAACCGCCGTAACAAACGTCCAAACTGGAATGAATATCTATACATAAAAGAGAATTGCACGAACTGCTCTGAAGTTGGTGCTCAGATGTTCAATAGTGCCGACTTCAGTGAAAATGGCGTCGAAATGCCCTCCGTCTCGATCAACGGGGTTACGTCAAATTTTGAGGTGATCGAGGATAAAAATATCATCGAGGGCCGGTTCATCTCCCCAGAGGAGGAGAAACGAGCGTCACACGTCTGCGTTATCGCCGACGATGTCCGTGAAAAATACTTCAGCAACGCCTCGGCACTGGGGAAAACGATAAAGCTGCGGGGCCTGCCGCTGACCATCGTTGGTGTGGAAGATAAACGCGGCAGTTTGCCCGGAGCGTCATTTAACCGTGCGATATATATACCGATCACGCTTCACTCTCAGATCTTCGGAACCGGTGATAACGGGCTGACGATCCACGGCAAAGGCCGCTCGGCCGAAACGTTTGACGCCGCCATCGATGAAGCCAAACTGCTGCTCCGCAACCGCCGCGGCCTTTCAGGCAGTGACGAGGACACGTTCGGCCTCGTCAACACAAAGGAATTGGGAAGCCAGATCGATCAATTCACCGGTGCGATCGCGGCTGTTGTCATTCCGATCACGATGATCATCCTCGTCGTCGGCGGCATCGTCGTGATGAATATCATGCTCGTCTCGGTCACCGAACGAACCTTCGAGGTCGGCCTGCGGAAGGCTTTGGGAGCAACGCGACAGCAGATATTGCTGCAATTCCTTATCGAATCCGCTCTGCTTTGCGTTCTGGGTGGAATAATCGGGCTCATTCTCGCCGTTGGCGTGACGGAACTGGTCACGCTGCTTGCGGGCATTACAATGCGGATAACGATAAGCTACATCATTTTGTCCGTCGGTGTCTCCAGCATCATCGGCGGCGTCGCCGGGCTCTATCCCGCTTGGAAGGCCGCTAGGTTGGACCCGATCGTTGCTTTGACTCAGAATTAGTTGGCCACCGAGGACACGGAGAGTTTTCGATCTATTGGTCAGCCTACTTCTTAACTCTGTGTTCTCTGTAGCCAATAACTACTTATGCGATTTACTACATCCTTACCCTACGAAGTGCTCAAGATGGCGATGGATTCGATTCGGTCGCATAAATTCCGTTCGGCTCTGACGATCATCGGGATCGTCGTCGGTGTGATCACGGCGATCGTCGTGGCGTCGATATTGACGGGCGTTCGCGGGTCGATGGTTGCGATCGTAGAGGAATATGGCACTAACAATATCTACGCGTTTCATCTGACAACTGGATTCGGCGGAGCGAGTCGCGACGAAAGAAACCGCAAACCACTGACCGATCAAGACGCTGAAGCCATACTCGCCCAATCGACGGCGATAAATGACATCTCACTCGTCGCACCGCGCATTGGCTCGTTTAACGGCGGCTTTGACGACAATCTGATCTACGAAGGCAAGAATTACCGCTGGGCACTGACCGACGGCGTTACGCCGAATCATATGGAATTGACCAACCTAGTGTTGAAAGCCGGTCGATTCATCACCGAAGCCGACAATCAGCAACGGCGAAACGTTCTGGTCGTCGGCGTCAATTGTGTCGATGCGCTCTTCCCTGGCAAGGAAGATGATGTGGTCGGAAAAGTCGTCCGGATGAACGGCGAGACCTGGGAGATCATAGGCGTGATCGAAAAGCGAAAGGCTGGGTTTTTTGGCGAAAATGAAGAAGACCGCAAGGTCTTCCTTCCATTTCGAACCGCTAGAAAGGTCGCTCCCGAGCGTAAGGAAGAGCTTTTCGTCATTCAGGCTAAGCAAGGTCAGCTAAAGGATGCAGTTGCTGAGGTAGAAGGTATTTTAAGGCAGCGTCGGAACGTCAAGTACGGCGAACCAAGCGATTTTGATGTGAAGACGGCAGACAGCTTTATCGCACAGTTCGACAGTATCATTGGCGGTGTCGGCCTGGCAGCTATTGCCATTTCCTGTCTCGGCCTGCTGGTTGGCGGGATCGGTGTGATGAACATCATGCTCGTGTCGGTTACCGAACGAACAAAAGAGATCGGTATTCGTAAGGCTATAGGAGCAACAAAATCGGCGATCGTGCTTCAGTTCCTGCTCGAAGCAATGACGCTTACATTTTTCGGCGGGGTGATCGGCGTGGTGATCGCGATCGGTATCAGTAATCTAATAATGCTGCTAGTGCCAAGCATTCCTGCCCAGGTGCCGGCGTGGGCGGTTATCGCGGGCCTCGGAACCTCGGTTGGAGTTGGACTCATTTTTGGCGTGCTGCCTGCGCGCAAGGCTTCGAGACTCGATCCGATCGAATGCCTGCGTTACGAGTAACGAAAAAGGCCGTGAATGCTGTTAACGGCATTCACGGCATAGGGGTATCTATTTAATTTTGCGGATCGTCGTCTTTTAGAAACGAATCATCGATATCTTTTTCGAGCTTCGTCCGTATCTTTTCGACCATTGCCTCGGATTTTTGAAGATTCACGTTGATGTTGCTCTTTGTATTTTGGATCTCTGCGAGCAGGCTCTGAAGGTTTCCCCGTTCAGCAGCAAGGCTTTTACGGCGGTTCTCGCGAACTTCCTCGGGCCTCATTGATCCGTTGAGCTGCAAGGTCCTCTCAATAGACTCAGGGCGAATGTCGATCTCGAGCTGATCGAGCCGTGTCTTCACAGTATTTTCCTTTTCGATCATCTCAAAAAGCTGTTTACGAAGTGATTCGCTCCGCTGCTCCGATCGGGTCAGAATATCAAGGTTGAGCAAGAGCCGCTTTTGCTTTTCGTCCTTATCTACCTTCTGGGCAGATTCGAGCTTTTTGATCCGGTCCGTTAGTTCCTTGATCCGGTCGGCATCCGAAACTGTCGGCTGCTCGGCTGTCTTTTCGGTCGGTACGGATACGAGCGGCGGAAGCTCGACATAATCGCCGGCACGACTGATCACCTCTGCGGTTGGCGGCGGGGTAGCGAGCGGTTTCGGCTTAGGCTTCGTTGCCTGACCGTTCGCCCCAGCCACTCCGACAATGACCGCGAGAAACACATAAGCCAGCTTATTAACGTGAGACATTCTCATTTGCATCTATACCTTCTTATTCTTGTCGGGGATAAAATCACCCCGAACCAGTTCTACCGCATTTTTCGCAAGTCCGACGAACGGGATAGCGTCTATCCCCGAGTTGATAACACCGGCGATCAACCCTTTATTCTTAACATCAGTTCCGACCAGGATCACGGCAATAAACGTACCGCCAAATGGAATCGTCTTCGCGACCCGTTTGGCGATCTGCCACCCGCCCGCGTGGAAAACCTTCCTCGTAATGCTCTTCTTTTTTTCTGTCATCCCTTTTGCCATTATACTTGCATTAATTCGATGACGACAGCATACTTTTCTTTGCACGTAAAATCCCCATATTTGTTTCATTTTCGCCGCCAATGTCCCTAAAGATCATAAATCTCTCGCTCCGGGTTGGGAATCGATGGATCCTAAGGGATATTGATCTGGAAGCTCCAACGGGTAAGATATTCGGTATCTGCGGAGCTTTAGGATCCGGAAAAACATCACTCTTGAAAGCGATTGCCGGACACCTTCCACTTAGCAGCGGGCAGATATTCCTCGATTCACTTGACGTTACAGCCAAAGGAAAGGCTCGCGGCTTTGACCTACTCACTGACACCCCTGCGATACTCTGGAAAAACATATTTAGTGCCAAACATCTCTCTCAGGGCGAAACGCAACGAGCTGCCTTTGAGAACTTCATTCAAAGCTCTCAAACGGTTGCCCTGCTCGATGATCCATTTACACAAGTTGACAGCGATACCCGGACCTCACTTCTGCGGGATCTAAAAACCTGGATGACGCCCACAAGGATCGCTATTGTCGCTTCCCACTCGTTCGACCTTTTGGCGTCATTGGCCGATGCGGTTCTAATTATCGGCGAGGGCTATGCTCAACAAACCGGAACGCCAAAGGATATTTATGAAAGGCCGGACACGGCGCTCGTTGCCCGTTTGACGGGCGAGACAAATTTGATTCGGGCACGTCGGATCAGTTCATCAGATGCCGCACTCCCGGAGTTTCAGACGCTGCATGGAGAATATCGCATTTTGTCGCAGCCAACCCCCAAAAGTCGACTTGGCCCTCTGAACAAGGACTCGACCCTGGCAATTCGCCCGGAGCAGATCACGATGTCCATGGGGACGTCGTTTCCCGAAGACAATTTACTGCGAGCCGTTGTGACGAACATCGAATTTCATGGAGCTAAAAGCCTGATCGATTTTGATGCAGGCGGATTGACTTTAAGAGCACGCGTCTTCAAGGTCGTCGGGCTTGAACTGGGGACCGAATGCATGCTCGGACTCCCGCCCGATCGGATCGTCGTGCTCAAGGACTGAACACCGGCTCTGACCGTTAAATTCTACACAACCAGGAAAAAGAAAAGGCGGCCCTGAGGCCGCCTTTTCAGTCTATTCAAGTGATCTCTCACTCTTGTCCAATGAAGTCAGCATCGCTGATCGAATCGAAGACCTGTACAACCCTTGAGTTAAAGCGATATCGGTTCGAGTTGACACCCATAACCAAAGTCGATCCAACTTCGAGATCGTAGAAGTGATAGTAACCGAACGAACCGGTTGTAGCCGTTCTGCGGTTACCCATCGAATCGATGATCGTGACCGTGGCGTTTCTCAATCCGCGGCCGTCCGGTGTCAGGACACGGCCTGAGACCTCGACTCCCGCTGCCGTCGAAGGCAGCAGTTCGATTCCCCATCCGCCCTTGACCTCACCATTGACGACATCTGGTGCGTCCGGTCGTGCGACGCCGTTGTCATCGCGGATGTAGAGATTCCACGTACCGTTTGCCGTCGATCCGCCGAAGTTGCCGAACAATGTCTGTGCATTCGTTCTCGCAACCACGCATCCCGGTTCGACATACGGCCCAGCTGGTGCCGGTGCCGGGAAGTTCGAGACAGGCGTCTCGCAC
>Ga0138256_10001706_pt1 | contig 23673 bp, 23 predicted proteins | sample KNB2016incub_MG_FD_105486 | JGI IMG/M metagenome (GOLD analysis project Ga0138256, IMG submission 105486) | Active sludge microbial communities from wastewater in Klosterneuburg, Austria - KNB2014incub_MG | ecosystem: Engineered > WWTP > Activated sludge > Unclassified | place: Austria... | reverse complement strand
CCGTTTGACGAGAGAATAGATAATTTTAAGGAATTTTAGAGAATTAGGCTTGCGCGCCGAAAGGTCGGGAATGGGCAAGCGTATAGGGTTTACTGAGCCTACACCCATTCAAAAGCAGGCAATTCCGGTTATTTTAAAGGGTGGAGACGTGATCGGCACGGCCGAAACCGGAACCGGCAAAACGGGTGCATTTTTGCTTCCGATCATACAAAGAGTTGGCGAAAATTACCGCCCGGCAACGACCGTGCTTGTGCTCGCCCCAACACGCGAACTGGCAACTCAGATCGAGGCCGAGTGCCGGAAGTTTTCACCAAAAGGCATAACCTGTGCGGCCCTTATCGGCGGAACCGGATACGGAAAACAGATGCAGGCGTTAAAAAAAGGAGTGAACATCCTGATAGCGACGCCCGGTCGGTTGATCGATTTTATGGAGCAGGGAATGGTAAGTTTTAAGGGCCTGACCACGCTTGTGCTGGACGAGGCGGACCGGATGCTGGATATGGGCTTTTTGCCGGCGATCAAAAGGATCGTCAAGGCATGTCCGGAAAAAAGGCAAACACTGTTCTTTTCGGCCACAATGGCCGGCGAGATCGAGCATATTGCATTGCAAATCGTAAATGATCCGACCTATGTCGAGGTGGCCAAACGGGGCACTGCCGCAGTGACGATCGAGCAAAAGGCCTATCCGGTCGCGCACCAGTTCAAGGTACCGCTGCTGCTGGAGCTTTTGAGCAAAGAAGACTTTGACCGTGTGCTGGTCTTTACGCGGACGAAGCGGGGTGCCGACCGCATCGCTCATATACTGGAGCGGCAGGCGCACAATTCTAACCGTATCCACGGCGATCGTTCACAGTCACAGCGTGAAGCGGCATTATCGAGCTTCAAGTCGGGCAAAACCCGAGTTCTTGTGGCGACAGACGTTGCCGCGCGCGGAATCGATATCGATGCCGTCTCGCATGTGATAAACTATGATGTACCGGCGGCGCCCGAGGATTATGTCCATCGAATCGGCCGAACCGGCCGGGCGGGTAATAAAGGCCAGGCTATCACGCTTTTCACGCTTGCCGAAGAACACTCGCTCAGAGCGATCGAAAAATTGACAGGGCAGCAGGTCGAGCGTGTATTTTTGCCCGATTTTGGCGGTATCAAGCCCGTAGAATCTACTTCGGCGACAAAGGCGCGTGCCTTTCGCTCTTTTGGGCGGCGACGCCGGTAGGCAGGAGAATACCTATGAAAACGGAAAAATATGAAGCCGGTGGTTCGGTTTCCATGTTCTGCTCGGCCTGTGAGGCAGACACAAGCCATACCATCCAGACTGTAACAAAGCTGGGCAAGATAACCTCGGCTGCTTGCGGCACATGCCAAACGGCGAGTACGTTCAAGGGCGGCGTTAAAACGGGAATGACGGCCGGAAAGGGCAAAACGCCTGATACTTACGACCGCAATAGAAAATATAAAAAGGGCCAGGCAATGATGCACTCTGTTTTCGGCCACGGTGAGGTAACGGCCGTTCTGGAGACGCAAAAGATAGATGTTTTATTCGGTGAAACGACAAGACGTTTGATCCATGATCAGCAATAGAGTCGTTCAGGGCACAAAATTAAAAAAGCGGCATTCTCTTTCGAGTGCCGCTTTTTTGTTCCCACAACGAAAACTGGCCGGTTTACTTTCGGCCCTTCAAGAGAAAACCCAGAACTAGGCCGACCGCCGCCGAGATCAAGATCGTTTGCCCGGGTTTTTGACGGGCAAATTCCTTGGCGTCCTCGATCAGTTCTTTTGGCTCCTTGCTCTGAAGCTCCTTGAACTTTTCACCGGCCCACGCCGCCCTTTCTTCGGCAAATTCGCGGGCTTTGCCGCCAAAATCCTGTAATTTTTGTCCGTATTCCTGTGCCTGCATTTTTAGATCTCCAAGAAATTCATCGTCCGCCCGTCCGTCCGGTGCCACCGGGACCAGGCCTTGTTCAAGTTCTTTTTCCGCCTTTTTAACCTCTCGGTCAAATTCCGTCATTTCCATTTCCTCCTCACGTTAACCTACGCTCTCCAAACTTCCGAGCGTTCCACGGTCATCTCTGATGAAACCGGCCAATTGATAGTTGTAACGAATCGATCAAGAAAAATGTTCCGAAATGCGGCCGGCCGCGAGAAACTTTTTCCTGAATTTTTCCGCGTGTATATTTGAACAGCGGGTCTCGGCACGCGTTTTGCGAAACTTAAGGCCGGGCATTTTCGTTCACTAATCTTGCAAATTCGAAGAATTGCTTGACAACGTTTGCGACAAAATGTAAATTTTACAAATTCGTTGGTGAGTAAGCACTTACTTAGGTATTTGGAGAATAGATTTGATCCAGGAGTTTTTAAAATGTGACCACTCAGGCCGAATGCCGGGTGACAAGCGGCGCGAGCAGATACTGCAGGCAGCATTCGACCTATTTTCGCAGCGTGGTTTTAGCGGCACGACGACCAAGGACATCGCCAAAATGTCGGGCGTGTCGGAGGCAATGGTCTTTAAGCATTTTTCAAGCAAGGACGAGCTTTACGGCGCTATCCTTGAAGCAAAGAAATGCTCCGAAGGCCTTCACGAGTTTCCGTGGGAGGAAAACGAAAGGCTTATTTCGGCGATGGAACGTAAAGATGATTTCGGCGTGTTCTATCACTTCGGATTTCAAACGCTTGAAAAGCATCAGTCGGAAGTCGCGTTCATGCGGCTGCTCTTCTACTCGGCGTTGGAGGAGCACCAGCTCGCCGAACAGTTTTTTAGCCAGTTTGTCACCGAAATATATAAATTTCTTGGCGGCTATGTTGTTATGCGGCAAAAGGACCGGGTTTTTCGAAAGGTTGACCCGCGAATCGTTGTCAGGTCATTTTTAGGAATGTTGATACATCATTCTTTGAACAACATACTTTGGGACAAAAATCGTCTAATTCTCGATATTGATAACGACACAGCGGCCAGGAGCTTTGCAGAGATGGTCCTTTCGGGTGTTTCAACCGAACATGGCCGCGTTTCAGCGGCGTGATCTAACCCCTTTATTTATAATGTTTAAAACGATGCGTTCATATTTTCCACTACTTGTAATTGCGATCGGAGCGGCAGCCGGACTTTCCGGCTGTGGTTCGAGCGCGAATTCGGCGACCGTTAATGCGAACAACCAGCCGGCTGTCGTTGATGTGAAAACGGCACAGGCGGTCATTCAGCCGATCCCGACGTATATTGAAGCAACGGGCAATCTTGCGAGCGATGCGCAGACCGATGTAGCTCCGGCGGTAGCCGGCAAGATCGTCGAAGTAAATTTCGATATCGGAAGCTATGTCAATCAAGGCGATGTACTCGTTAGGCTCGATTCCCGCGACGCTGTCATCCGCCTTGACCAGGCCAAGGCTCAGGTCGAACAGCAGCGTTCCGCGGTCGGCCAGGCCGAAGCAAACGTTGAACAAGCGGTGGCCAGTCTTCGTCAAACCCAGGCCAGGCTCGGGGTGCGTGACGGCGAGGCATTTCAGATCAGGGATTTTTCACAGGTGAAGACAATTACGGCACAGCTTGAGCTTGCCGAGAAGGAGCTTCGCCGGTCGGAACGGCTGCTCGAAACAGGCGACATTTCGCGGGCGGTATTTGATCAGAAAAAGTCACAGCGTGATGCTTTGATCGGCCAGCTCGACGAAGCACGGTCAAACGCCGCTGTTGCGATAAAGGCGATCGATACATCGCGGTCGGCAGTGGAAACGGCTCGCGCCGGAGCTGCCGCGGCCCGTTCAGCGATAGCGACACTTGAAGCTCAGGTCGCCGCGGCACAAAAAGCAGTGAATGACACCGTAATTCGGGCGCCGATAAGCGGATATATTTCCGACAGGGTCGCCGATCTCGGCGAATACATTTCGCCGAGTGCTCCAAACTCAAAACTTGCGACCATAGTACGAACATCGACACTGAGGATGCAGATCAACATTCCCGAACAGTCGATCGGAAAAGTTGCTCAAGGCCAGGGAATCTCGCTTCAGACAAGTGCTTTTCCCGACCGAAACTTTGCCGGGACGATCGTGCGGATCTCACCGAGCGTAAACACTACGGCACGAACTCTTGTGGTCGAGGCCGAGGTGCAGAATTCCGAAGGCTTGTTAAAGCCGGGCCAGTTTGCGACCGTCCGTATTACGCAGTCAAAGCCTGAGGCGGCGGTAATGATCCCGGTTGCCGCGGTTAAGACAGTTGGCGACACAAACTCGGTATTTGTCGTAAAGGATGGGGCCGCCCGTGAACACTTTGTCCAGTTGGGCCTGTTGGAAAACGAAATGATTCAGGTAAAGCAAGGCGTGGTCGAGGGCGATCAGGTAGTTGTCAGCAACCTCGCCGACGTATCGGATGGAGTGCTTGTAAGGCAGTAAATAGTTGCGAGTTCTAAGTTTTAAGTCCGAACCGGAGAGCAGTCGCTGGTTCCCGGGATCGAGATCCGGACATTGGGACCTGAAACTCGCGACCCGGAACAAATAATCTATGCAGTGGTTAGCAGAAATTTGTGTTAAACGACCGGTATTCGCGACGATGTTGATAATGTCGCTCGTGGTTGTCGGGCTATTTTCGTTCATGAGCCTGGGTGTCGATCTTTTTCCGAAGATCGACTTTCCGACCATCACTGTAACGGTGATAAATCCGGGCGCGTCGCCGGAAGAGATCGAGACCGAAGTAACTGAAAAGGTCGAAGAGGCGGTCAACACCATAAGCGGTATCGACGAACTGCGTTCGAGTTCGGTCGAAGGCGTCTCGCAGGTTTTTGTTCAGTTCATTCTTGAAAAGGATGTCGAGGTTGCGTTCAACGAAGTTCAGGCAAAGGTGCAGAACGTCATTAACGATCTGCCCGAAACGGCCGAACAGCCTACCGTTCAGAAACTGGACACCGACGCGGCGCCTGTTCTACGCATTGTTGTCTCCGCGCCGACCTCGCTCCGCGAAGTGACCGAAACGGCAAAGAACAAGATCAAGGAACGGATCGAGTCGGTGAGCGGCGTTGGCCAGATCTCGATGATCGGCGGACAGGAACGCCAGATCAATGTTTGGGTTGACCCGGACAAAATGCGTTCATACGACATCACGCCGGCCGAAGTGACAAATGCACTCCGTATCCAGAACATCGAGTTTCCGAGCGGACGGCTGGACGAAGGCCAAAAGGAAACATCTGTCCGCACAATGGGCAAGATCCTCAAGCCCGAACAGTTCGATAATGTCGTCGTCGCCACCCGCGGCGATTATTCAGTAAGGATCAAAGACATTGGCTATACTCAGGACGGCGCCGAAGAGCTCCGGTCAGAGGCCCGACTGAACGGACAGCCGGCGGTAACGCTTGTCGTCGCCAAGCAATCCGGACAGAACACTGTCGCGGTAGCACATGATGTAAAGGAACGGCTGAGCGAGATCCAGGCGAATCTTCCCCAGGGCTACCAGGTTCGTATCATCGGCGACAACTCAATATTTATTGAAAATTCACTTGCCTCGATCGAAGAGCATCTTGTCGTCGGCTCAATTCTCGCGGCTATCGTGGTGTTTCTTTTCCTGTGGAATTTCAGGGCAACGTTCATTGCCGCGCTTGCGATCCCGACATCGATCATTTCGACTTTCGCGTTAATGTACGCGATGGGCTACACGCTCAATTCGATCACGATGCTCTCGCTCACGCTAATGGTCGGCATCGTCATCGACGATGCGATCGTGGTGCTCGAGAATATTTTCCGCTTTATCGAAGAAAAGGGTATGGACCCGTTTCAGGCCGCGATCGAAGGTACACGCGAGATCGGGCCGGCGGTCATGGCGACAACACTTTCACTAATGGCAGTGTTCGTGCCGATCGGGTTCATGCAAGGGATTGTCGGTAAATTCATGTCCAGCTTTGGCCTGACCGCGTCGTTTGCGGTCGGCGTTTCGCTGATCGTGTCATTTACGCTAACGCCGATGCTTGCGGCACGGCTTATCAAGAAGCATAAGGTCAAAAAGGTTGAGCTGCCATCGGAAATTCTTGACGACGAGTTAATGGAAACCGGCCGGGAAAGGCAGCATGAAGAGCACGCATCGAAAGATGCCGGGTGGTTCCGTCACGTTGACGGCATTTACACGTTTCTGCTCAAGTTCTCGATGGGCCATCGATGGGTGATCGTTACGATCTGTGTACTGGTATTTCTTTCGATCATTCCGCTGTTCATGTTCGTCGGCAAAAACTTTCTGCCGGTTGACGACCAGTCACAGTTTGAAGTATCGGTCAGGGCGCCGGAGGGTTACAGCCTCGGCGCATCGTCGCAGGTCATGGAGCGGCTTGCGTCCCGCATCCGGCAAATGCCCGGCGTTACGGATACGCTTGTAACCGTCGGCGGCGGACAGGCCCAGGTGGTAAACAGCGGAAGCATTTATGTGAAACTGACCGATATTGCCGACCGCGCGAAATCACAGGAAGTGATGATGTCGGAAGCCCGCAATATTTTGCAAGAACCCGAGTTTGCTCAATTGAGGACCGGCGTTCAACAGGTACAGGCGTTTTCGGGCGGCGGTTTTAGAAACGCGAATGTTCAGTTTCTGATCGCCGGCCCCGACCTGACGAAACTTGAAGAGTATTCAGAAAAGATCCTCGAAAAAATGAAGTCAATACCGGACGCGGTTGACGTTGATTCAACGCTTATCTCAGGTAAACCAGAGGTCAGGCTTGAGATCGACCGCGACACGGCCGCCGACCTCGGCGTTCGTATCGGCGACGTTTCACAGGCCCTGAACACGCTTGTTGCCGGACAGGAAGCGACAACCTTTAACGAAGGCAGCGAACAATACGAAGTACACGTTCGGGCCATCAACAATTTCAGAACGGATGTCGAAGGATTGAAACGTCTTATCGTTCCATCGTCCAAGGTCGGCTGGGTGACGCTCGATCGTTTGGTCAAGGTATCACAGGGTACCGGGCCGAGCTCGGTTGACCGTACCAACCGGCAAAGACAGGTAACGCTGCTTGCAAATACGAAGCCGGGCGGTTCGGCCGCAAGCATTACGTCCGCCATCGACGAGTATGTGAAAACGCTTCAGATGCCGCCGGGCTACCGTACCGGTTATGTCGGGCAATCAAAGGAAATGGGCAAGGCAGGCTTTTATTTTCTGCTCGCCTTTTCGCTTTCGTTCGTGTTCATGTACATCGTGCTCGCGGCACAGTTTGAATCGTTCATCCATCCAGTGACGATCCTTTTAACGCTGCCGCTTTCGATCCCGTTCGGTATCCTGAGCCTGCTTGTGGCCGGGCAATCAGTAAATATCTTTTCCGGCCTCGGGCTGCTGCTGTTGTTCGGTGTTGTTAAAAAGAACGCAATTTTGCAGATCGATCATACGAACAATCTCAGGTCGCACGGCATGAACCGGCTCGAAGCAATAATTCAGGCGAACCGCGACCGTTTGCGCCCGATCCTGATGACAACGATCGCTCTCGTCGCGGGCATGATCCCGCTGGTCGTGGGCAGCGGTGCCGGTGCCGGAACCAACCGCTCGATCGGTGTGCTAGTGGTCGGCGGACAATCGCTTTGTTTGCTGTTGACGCTGCTGGCGGTGCCGGTCTTTTATTCGATCTTCGACGATCTGAGCGAGCTGCGGCTGTTTCACCGCATCGGCCGTTTTTCGGATTGGCTTTTCGGCGGCATCCGCCGAAAGTTTGCGGCCGCGGCGAGCTCGTTATTTGGTAAGCAATAGAGTTGCTTTGCAGCCCTGACAAGCATTGCGTCAACATACTATTCATATCAAGCAATGCCCGCTAAGGCCGCAAAGATAGAAACAAGCAGACGGATCTGTCTGCGATGAAAGTAATAATATGTTCTTGCGATCATACTTAATAATCTTAATCGCGCTGGTCATCGGGTCGGCTAATGCGTTTGCGCAGGACCCGACGCCTACTCCTTCGGCAACGCCGTTTGTTGATGATAAACAGAATGTCGCGCCCGAGTTGTTGAAAGGTGTACCGGCGATCGCGCCGAATTATCGTTCGGATGACAAATCGTTGCCGGACCTCGGGCGGGTCGGCGTCGATATGACCGACCAACATTCACTCACGCTTGCCGAGGCGATCACAAAAGCGCTTGAAAACAATAAAGACATTGAGGTTACCCGAAAGAACGTCGAGATAGCCGAATTTGACCTAAAGGCGGCCCGCGGTTTCTATGAACCGCGGTTCACAGGGCAAACCTATTATGAGCGGTCAACGGCACCGAACGTAAGCATTTTCAGCAGCAACAAGACAACGACACAAGGCTCGTTGGTCGGTAACGCCGGTTTTCAGGGATATGTCCCGAAGCTCGGAACGATACTCTCCGCTCAGTTCAACAACACGAGGCTTTCGACCAATAATCCCATCTCGATCCTAAGTCCGCAAATAAATTCGAGCCTCACGTTCAGCGTGACGCAGCCGATATTCCGCGGCCGCGGCTTTGACCAGCCTAGAAGGAACATAGAGGTAGCTAAGAGAAACCTGTCGCTGACGGATACGCAATTTCGGCAACGCACTATCGATGTGATCGCAAATGTTCAGCGAGCATATTGGGACCTGACCTACGCCCTCCGCAACCTTCAGGTTCAGCGTGACGGCGTGAAGGATGCGAAAGACCAGCTTGAGCACAACCGCCGGCTTGTCGCGGAAGGCCAGCTTGCCCCGATCGACATCGTGGCAGCTGAAACTCAGGTCGCCAACTTTGAACAGTCTGTTTACGACGCCCTGAACCAGGTCGGCATCGCCGAGAACAATTTGAAAAACCTGATCGCCGCCAACCGCACCGATATTCTTTGGGCAAGGTCGGTCACGCCGGTCGATTCGGTCGAGCTCGATCCGCCGGTCACAACCCTTGCACAAGCACTTGACTCGGCACTCAAGAATCGGCCCGAGCTTGAGATAATGGATGCTCAGAGAGACATCAATGAGATCGACCAACGGTTCTATAAGGAACAAAAGAAGCCGCAGATCGATCTTGTAGCAAGCTACAGCACCTCGGGCGTCGGCGGCAGCCAAAACCCCAATTTTTCAAGCCCGTTCGGAACGGTCTGCGATCCAAAGGTCCAAACGCCGACCGAATATGAGGCGTGCCTGCTCCGGATGCAGCAGCAGCAGTTGAACATCGATGCTTTGACCGGCAGCCCGTACGGCGGGCTTTTGGCAAATAGATATCCGGTCTTTCGAGTTGGCGTTCAGTTCAACTTGCCGCTCTTCGGCGACAAGACCGCTAAGGCCCAATACGGCAGGTCGCTTGTCGAAGGCGAACGGCTCGGCACCCAGCGTGAACAGCTCGAACAGAATATTCAGGTAGATGTGCGAAATGCCCTGCAGTCATTGAGAACGGCCGAAGCACGCCTAAGGGCTGCTGCTATCGCGAGAGAGAATACCGTAAAACAGTATGAATCGGAGCAGCGGAAACTGGACAACGGCCAATCGGATATCTACAAAGTGCTTGAACGCCAAACTGCATTGACCACGGCCCGGTCGAACGAATTAAAAGCGCAGACGGAACTAAATAAATCCATCGCCGATCTTCAGCGTGCAACCGGCAATTCATTAAAAGCGAACAATGTCGAAGCGAAATTGCGGTAATCGCGCGATCGCGTACGCCATAGCCGGTGCAAAGGTGACCACCGCAGTTTACGTTTGTTTGTCGCCGCGGACGTTTCTTTGTTTACCGTCGATACGTACAAATAGGCCTGGATCTAAATTATGAAAGCTGTTTACATCAGGTCGTTCGGCGGGCCGGAGAATCTCGAGATCCGAGAAGTTCCGGATGCTCCGCCGCCAAAGAGCGGTGAAGTGCGGATTCGCGTAAGAGCGGCCGGGCTTAATCGCGCTGACCTGCTCCAGCGGCTCGGCGGATATCCGCCGCCGGCAGGATATTCGCCAAACATTCCCGGACTCGAATTCGCGGGCGAAGTAGTTCAAGCCGGAGAAAATACATCCTTTAAAATAGGTGGCCGCGTATTTGGAATTACAGCAGCTGAGGCTCAGGCTGAATACTTGACGCTTGATGCGGGCCTGCTTGCGGGAATTCCGGAAAACCTATCATTTAATGAAGCAGCAGCGGTTCCCGAAGCGTTCATTACGGCCCATGATGCCGTGTTTACACAGGCCGATCTTAGGCCGGGCGAAACTTTGCTTGTGCATGCGGCCGGGTCGGGCGTTGGGCTTGCGGCGATTCAAATGGCCAAAGCCGCAGTTGCGAAGACGATAGGCACGTCGCGGACCGCCGATAAGCTTGAGCGGGCGAGGGAACTCGGTCTGGACGAAGCGATACTTGCCGGCGAGGGTGCCGGCTTTGCATCGGTCCTCAGGTCAAAGAACGGCGGCGGTGTTGACGTCGTCCTCGATCTAGTGGGCGGGGTCTATTTTCGCGAAAATCTCGAATGCCTTCGGCCGAAAGGGCGGCTGATGCTTGTCGGCCTGACCTCGGGCAGATCGGCGGAGTTCGATCTTGGGCTGGCTTTGACAAAGCGGTTGAAGATCATCGGGACCGTTCTTCGCGGGAGAAGCCCGGAAGAGAAGGCGGAAGCGACACGCGCATTCAACCGCGATGTCGTGCCTTTGCTGGCGTCGGGCAAGGTCGTGCCAAATCTCGATAAGGTGTTTCCGGCCGAAGAGGTCGTACAGGCACACGAATATCTTGAATCTAATCGAAGTTTTGGAAAGGTCGTACTCGAGTTTTAGTTCACGATACGCTCCGCGGCCTCATCGGTCACGACGCACAGGCCGGGAACGCTTTGCCCGTCAAGCTCCCTTAGCCTTCGAGCAGCTTCCTTATATGTAAGTCCGGATGCTTCGCGGCGTTCAAATGAGATAACGGACCATCTCGGTGCCGACAATTCGCCTTTTAATTGAACTGCGTTGTTTTCCGATTCCGACATACAAATCATTGAATAATAAGAATATACGGAATTTAGCATAAGTTTTCCACATGTGTAAAACTTTTCTTTTACGACCATTCCGCCGGATAGCGTAAAATGAAGTTCAATTAGGCAAAATGGATTATTCCCGGACCATATTTCTAACAGGTTTTCCAGGTTTTATCGCCGAGCGGCTGGTTGAACGCATGGCCAGCGCCGATCGTCAGTTTTTTCTCCTTATCCAACCGCAATTTCTGGAAAAGGCAAAGGAAACCATTGAATCGATAGCGGAACGGACCGGCACGCCGGCCGAGAATTTTGCTCTTATCGAAGGCGACATAGCCAGGCCGGACCTTGGCATGACACTCGAAGACCTTGACGCCGTCCGCAGGGAAACGACAGATGTGTTTCATCTCGCGGCCATCTATGACCTTGCGGTCGCAAAGGAACCGGCCAATACCGTCAACGTCGAAGGCACGCGGAACATTGATCAACTTGTCTCGGATTTAAAGCTGCTAAGGCGCTATAACTACATTTCGACGTGCTATGTCGCGGGGCGGCGGACCGGCCATATCCGCGAAGATGAACTGGAGCACTCGGCGGGATTTCGCAATTTTTACGAGGAATCGAAATACCGGGCCGAACTTCAGGTTGAACGGCTTAAGGACCGAATTCCGGTAACTATCTTCCGTCCGTCGGTGGTTGTCGGCGATTCGAGGACCGGTGAGACCGCGAAATACGACGGCATTTACTATCTCATCCGATACCTGCGAAAGGCGCCGGGCCTGCTTCGCATTTTGAATGTCGGCAACAGCCTGGTCAAGCTCAATCTTGTGCCGGTCGATTATGTTGTGGATGGCATCGCGGCCTTGGCATTTGATGACGAGGCAGAGGGAAAAACGATCGCCTTGGCGGACCCGGAACCGTTAACAACAAAGGAATTGTTTGATACGCTTGCTGAAAACTTATCCGGAAAGCGTTCGGTTTTCGGCCCGCCGGCGGCAGTTATGGAAAAATTCCTGCTGCTTCCTTTTTCACCGCCGATGACCGGCCTTCCGCTCTCGGCCGTACCTTATTTCTTTATCGCCCAGACTTACGGCACAGACCTTGCCGTGCGGCTGCTTGCTAAACACGGCATTTCGTGTCCAAATTTTCGCGACTATGCAGGAAATCTATTGAAATTCGTTGAAAAGCATCCGGAGTTGTAATTCGCTCATCATATTTTAAAGGCTGAGCAAAGGGAGGTTTTTATGTCCAGGTTGTTTGCATCGTCTTCGTTCTTCATATTTCTGACGCTTGTCCTGGCCCTGGCGGCAAACGCCCAGAGCGGCCGCGCTAAACCATCGCCGACGCCCGAAGAACCCGTAAAAGTTGCGACGGAAGAGATAAAATTAAATGTTCTTGCGTTCGACAAAAACGGCGAATTCGTTTCCGGCGTAAAGGCCGAGGATCTTGTGATAACAGAAGACAATATCCTTCATCAGCCGTCGAGTGTTCGCCGATTGCCGGCCAATGTGCTGATCGTCATGGATACAGGCGGCGAGCTCCACTCGGTGAAAACATTGGAAAAGACAAAAAAGGCAGCGGCCGGTATTGTTGCCGCGCTCAAGCCCGAAGACTCGGTCGCCATAATGCAGTACAGCGACAAGGCAGAGATCGTTGCCGAATGGACAAGCGACAAGCCCCGGCTCTATGCTGCAATTGACCGTACGGGCTTTGGCCGGCGGTCGGCGTTTGTAAAAGCACTCAAGCTCTCAAAGGATTTTTTATCGAAAAGCGGGCTCGACAATAAACATCTTGTCCTGATCACGGACGGGACCGACAGTTTTAATGACCTTGCCTCAACACAGCGGGCAATGCGCGGCCTTCTCTCAAGTGATATAACGGTCCATGTATTGAGCTATACTCGGATGGAATCCAACGATATTAAGCCACGCACAAAGGCGATAACCAATACGCCGCCGCCGAAAGCTCTTCCGGACGAGGTCGTTGCGACCCTTCCAAACGGCGTCCGCCAGGCGAATCAGGCACCAAAGATCGGGCCGACGATCAATCTTGACCGTAAGCTTTTGAAAACGATGCGTGCCCGCCAGGCCGACCTCGAGGCAGCGGAAGAACAGTTGTCCGAACTCGCCGCGAACAGCAATGGCGAGATCATAATCCCTATCGACACAGACGAGATGATCGCAAAAACAGGGTTGATAGCGCGTATGATCGATTCGTCTTATGTCGTCACCTACACGCCAAAAATTCCAGTTGGCGAAACAGGTACGGAACGCAATATCATTGTCACTTCAAAGCGCGACGGCCTTATGGTCGAGGCGAGACGAAAGCTTATAATTGAAAATTCCCGGCGGTAAATGCCAACTCGGGCAAATCCTGATTTACAAACACTGCGTTTCGTGCTTATTATCGTGTATCTCGTTTGGTCCGACAATCTCTTTTTCCGGAACAGCGCCGCCGCGTTTTCCGGGAAACGGGCTTGCGAGAAATCTTCACTTAAAGCGAGAGAATGCGAATGATCGGTGAATGGGAAGAATTTACTCACAAGACCAATTACAGGACCGAGATGCTCCGTGTCTCCCTAAACGGCCGCGGCCAGTTCATGCTTAACCGGAAAGCCGTCGCCGAGCTTGGCGATCCTGAGGCAGTGGTTCTCTTTTACGACCGCAACAGCCGGCTTATCGGTTTGCGCGGCAGCCCCGCGGATGTCGAACACGCCTACGGCCTAAAGACCCAAAGCTCATCACAGAATTATCAAATTAAGGCGAGTTCGTTCTGCAATTATTACAACATCAATGTTGGCGACACTATCGTGTTCAATGATGTAAAAATTGAGGACGGAATGATAGTGCTTAGCCTGGACAAGGTTTCGGAAGTGGTCCGCCGGGCCCGGTTTGCGGACCTTCCGGCCCGGCTGCCGGAACCGGCACCAAAGGCGCGGCAAGCACCGAAGTTCAGCACGCTGCTGCGAATGCGAACGATCGACGGGGATTAGGCCCGAGATCGAAACGACTCGAACAGTAAGGCCCGCAGCACGTACATGTGCTGCGGGCCTTACTATTTATTACTCTGACCTCTAAACATTGCCGGCCCGCTTGCCGTACTACATGCAAGGCCGCCGAAAAGATGTGTAACTTGTTGCTGCCGCACCGCGTCTTGGTTTGCAGCGGCCATTTTTCAACTCCGACAAGGGCCTGATGAGCACATTGCAAACAGCTTTGCAGAACGAAACGTTAATTCGTACCGTCGAAGATGAGTGTTTAGGCACTGCCGTTCGGGCGGAACGTACCGACGCGCAGCTTGTTGAGGCGGTGCTCGCCGGTGACCAGACTGCGTTTGAGGGCTTGTTCGACCGGCATAAGCGGCTGGTCGCGTCAGTTGCTTCGCGATATCTGCAGCGGCCCGAGCATATAGAAGAAGCCGTTCAGACCGCGTTCGCAAAAACGTATGTTGAACTGCACCGGTTCCGGGGCGGCCATGACCTTTCGTTCGTGGGCTGGCTGGCGCGGATAACCGCCAACACTTGCCTCGACGTTTTGAGAAGCCAGCGGCGCAAGCCCGAAGAGCTTGCCGATGACCTCGGCGGATTTGAAGTTTTGCAGCTTGAGATAGTTTCCGCCCGGACAAGTGAAGAAAAGGTGATCGACCGCGACCTGGCAAACAAACTTTTGTCTCATATTCCGGCGGATGATCGAGCGGTACTTCACCTGTTGTACGCCGAAGAGATGAGCATGGCGGACGTTGCGGAACAGATGGGCTGGTCGGTGTCTAAAACTAAGGTCCGTGCCTGGCGCGCACGTCACAGCTTGCGGCGGTTCTTAAAACGGTATGTGTAACCGAACGGCGCTGACGGGCGTCTTTGTTATCGGCAGCGATGAAAAACAGAAACCTGACAAACAATGAACTGGACAAGCTGGCGAAAAGGCTAGTGATTTCCGGCTCTGCGGCGGAAAGCGACATTGAGAAGATCGTGTCTGACCCGCGTATGTTTGATTCGATAATGATGCGTGTGGCCGACAATGATCTGCGCGAGTTTCGGCCGTCAAGAAATTTTTGGAGGCCTGCAGTCGTCATCGGTTTCGCGGCCGTGCTTATCGTCGCCTCATTTGGAACATACATTTCATTCAACCGTCCGGAGGCGGTAGTTGTGTCCATTGAAAAGCCAAAGCCGCCGGCAAGGGTTTACGAGGTGAAGGAAAAACCCTTCGAACCCGAGCGGCCGTACGATCCTCCGGCGGCGGCGGCTTTCGACCGCCCGCGTGCCGAAAACGCAATTCTGCGAAAGCCTATCGAAAAGCCCGATGTTATCAGGCAGAGAACGCCAACCCGTCCTACGGCCGTTATGTCGGAGCCTGCCTTTCATGCAATAGGCCTTGAAGAAAAGGCGGAAGACGCGGCCCTCGACGGCCGGATCGTGCGGGTTGAACTTCCGCGTGCCGCACTTTTCGCAATGGGCATGAATATTCCGCTTGAAAATGGCAGCCGGATGATCAGGGCGGACATTTTGGTCGGGGCCGACGGTTCGCCCCGCGGCATTAGATTCATCGATTAAGATTTGATTGAGGTAAATATATGAAGATACTTGCAGCGATAGCTTTGTTCGTACTGCTTGGCGTCGGGGCCTACGCACAGTCGGCCGGCCCGAAAATGATCGCAGAGACCACGGCGTTGACGGAAAAGATCGTAAAAGGATCACCTTTCTCGGCCGATGCCGTGAACGAAAGTGTTCAGCTCCTGGCCGACGGCAACCGTATCGTCCATTCGTCCACAAACAAGCTGTACCGGAACAGCGAAGGCCGTTTCCGCCGTGAGATATCGGGCGGCTCGGGCGGTTCGTTCGGATCTTTTTATACGGTCGGCCCGGGCATAACCATCCTCGACCCTGTCGTCGGTTATAGATATTTGATCGATGACCAATTAAAAACGGCGCGAGTCAATCTGTTGAACGGAAAGATCGGCTTATTAACGACGCTTAACGGAACACTGAAGGCATCGCCGGCAATAGCGGCACAGGCGGTGAATGAAGACAAGTATAAAGAAGAGATAGCGGCGGCTGATAGGGCGAGGACAGAGGTGAGGGTCGCGGTACCGGCTGCCGTTGAAAACTCTGTCAATCAAAAGCTATACACCGAATTGACCGCCGTCACACGCGCACAGTCGATTGCCCCGTCGGCCGTTGCGGGCTTTTCGCCGGTCTCGGTAACCAAGTATGAGACAAGGACCGAAGAGCTTGGCGTCCAGAACATTGAGGGCATAGATGCGGCCGGAACGCGAACTATCACAACGATCCCGGCGGGTGCGATCGGAAACGAACGGCCGATCGAGGTGATCTATGAAAAATGGTATTCGAACGAGCTCCAGCTTGTCGTTATGTCAAAGCACACCGATCCGCGCTTTGGCGAGCAGACCTATCGACTGGCAAATATTGTGCGCAGCGAACCGGACGCGTCGCTCTTCGAGGTTCCGGTTGGTTACAAGATGGTGACGACGCCGGGCGGCTCATTTACATTTTCTACCGGCAAGGGCGTGAGCGGTACATTCGTAACGAGTAAGGATTCTGACGGCAGGTACATTACCGGAAAGGGTTCGGGGCAGAATGTGATCTATTCCAAAGAGCCGGGCGCCGCGGCACCCGTAAAAAAGACAAAACCCTGACGTTGCTCAAGTTCGTGCGTCACCTGTGCTCCTCCAAGACACAAAGACGCTTGCGAAAGAACCCGCCGGTCCGCCAACCGGCGGGTTCGTTATTTTAAGGGAGATCATTCTTTAGGCGGTTTTTTCCCGTCTCTCGTCCGTTTGATACCAATGCCAGGCTGATTCAATGATCTGTTCCAGCGACGTCAGTTCAGGCCGCCATCCAAGCACGCTTCGCGCCTTTGCCGAATCGCCGACCAGCCGCGACGGATCACCCGCACGTCGAGGTTCCATGACGAGCGGGATTTCGCGGCCCGTCACATTTTTCGCTGCCTCGATCACCTCAAGGACGGAAAATCCCTGCCCGTTGCCGAGATTGATAAATTCGGAACCGCCGCCGTTCTCAAGGTACGCAGCCGCGCGAAGGTGCGCCTGGCTGAGATCGGAAACATGGATATAGTCGCGGATGGCGGTGCCGTCCGGTGTCGGGTAATCACTGCCGAAAACCGCGATATGCGGCCGTTTTCCTGCCGCTGCATCGAGCACAAGCGGGATAAGATGGGTCTCGGGATCATGGCGTTCGGTACGTGCCGCGGTCGCACCGCAAGCGTTGAAATAGCGCAAGCCGACAAACCGCAGGCCATAGGCCCGGCCGTAATCTGACATTACCCGCTCGACGAATAATTTGGTCCAGCCGTAAGGGTTTTCAGGCGTCTGCGGGTGGTCTTCTCGGATCGGTATCTGTTGCGGTTCACCATAAGTGGCACACGTCGATGAAAATACAAATTTCTTTACATTGTTTGCGATCAACTCATCAAGCAATGCGATCGTCTGTACCGAATTGTTCTGATAATACTTTGCCGGATCTTCGACTGATTCGCCAACATAAGCGTACGCCGAAAAATGCATCGTCGCTTCGATCGTATTTTCGCGGCAAATGCGCCCTACTAGTTCACGGTCGCCAATGTCGCCTTCGTAAAACTTTGCACTTTCGTTTACCGATGGCCGAAACCCGCGCGAAAGATTGTCCAGCACCACAACTTCGCGGCCATGGCCGATCAGATCGTCCACCACCACGCTGCCAATGTATCCGGCACCGCCGGTCAAAAGTATCGCCATAATGGTCCAGGTTGGCCTGTTTCGATCACACAGGCCCTAAACAAGGAATACTGTACATAAAACAATTTAGTTTGACTGTCCTGCTTTGTACAAGCCGGAGTCTCGCAAAGATCGCCGCACCGCAAGCCGGCAATGGAAATTTATGGGCGGCGCGGCTTTGGCCGACGCCGGCGATTGCTGAAATAATGCTCGTGTGCCGGGTTGAAACTTGGGTTGCTTTCGTGCCGTCCATTCATATTCCTTGTGTTAAAGGGAAGGACACTAAAAACAAATCACACAAAGTAAAAACGCAAAGTTTATCAAGAAGCAGCAGGGAATTATTTCAAAATGGCTCGCGGCCGAAATTGCTGATTTCTTGACTTGGCTTCACGATTCGCGTAAAACAATACCAGTTTCCGACAACGGCCCGCGCTTCTCCGGTATCTGCCCGCTGTGCAAATTTTATTCGCGCGGGAAAGCCGGAACTTTTTTCGATAATTCGCAACACGGGAGGCACCGCTCCAGGCTGATGGCTTCTAATCTTGTTTCAATAACCCGCCGCGGATTTGGCGAGACCACACGACGCGGCGCGTGGTGGCTTCCGTCGCTTCTCACATTTCTCGGCTTTTCGGCATTTATTGTTTATTCGACGTGGGCGGCGTTTCAGGGCGAGCATTATTCGTTCGGGCCGTACCTTTCGCCGATGTACTCGCCGCTGATCTGGGAAGCCGCCGGCCAGCCGCTTTCGCATCACGCGTGGCTTGGAGCATGGCCTGCATGGCTTCCAACTTATCTGCTCGTACAGCCGATCACGCCGGCTATTTTGATCCTTTGGGCTCCGGGCGGATTTCGCTTTACGTGCTATTACTATCGCGGAGCGTATTACAAAGCATTCTGGGCCGACCCGCCGGCGTGTGCCGTCGGCGAGCCGCGCAACGAATATCGCGGCGAAAAGAAATTTCCATTGATATTGCAGAATGTGCACCGATATTTCCTGTATATCGCGCTTCTTTTTATCGTGATACTGGCCTACGACGCCATAGCGGCGACACAGTTTGCTGACGGTTTCGGCATCGGTGTCGGAACGGTGGTGATGACGATCAATGTGATCTTATTAGCTTCGTACACCTTCGGCTGCCACAGCCTTCGCCACCTCGTCGGCGGCCGCTGCGACACAATGTCAAACAAACCCGTCCAACACAAACTCTGGCAATGGGTCAGCAAACTAAACGGCCGGCATATGCTCTTCGCCTGGCTATCGCTTTTCTGGGTAGGATTTACGGACTTCTACATCCGAATGTGCTCGATGGGTTATTTTACTGACTACAGGATTTTTTGAGTGTTTCGCATCTTGGTCTTTTAAGTTGCCTCCAGCTTCAGCTGGAGGAAAGAATACAAAGTAGGAGGAGGCTTTAGCCGAACTTTAACAAAAGAATTTCCTTCGGGCTTTAGCCTAATCGCCATGCCGTGGGTCAGAGTTTGGTTGCACTTCGTTTGGTCAACTAAAAACCGTCATCCATACCTGACCGATGAGATCCGAACGAAGGTATTCGCTCACATCCGCGAGAATGCTCGTGTGAAAGGAATTTACATTGACTTCATAAACGGATGGGTCGATCACGTTCATTGTTTGATCTCGCTTGGTACCGATCAGACCATTGAAAAGATAATTCAATTGATAAAAGGCGAATCGTCATTTTGGATCAACAAGAACAAGCTGACCAAAGCAAAATTTGAGCGGCAGGATGAGTATTTTGTTGTTTCTGTTAATGAGGGATCACTCGACCGAGCTAGAAATTATATTTCAAAGCAAGAGGAGCATCACAAAAACGTTTCTTTTGATGAAGAGTTTGAGAATTTTCTCTTGAGGGCCGGATTTCAAAAATTCAAAGATCGCGGCACTTTAGGCTAAAGCCAAAGGAACATTTTTCTTAACTTTCGGCTAAAGCCAGTTGTCTTGTTGATCGCTATCCACTAGCTAAAGCTAGTGGCAACTGAATAAAAATCGCTGGCTAAAGCTAGTGGCAACTGAATAAGAATGGCTGGCTAAAGCTAGCGGCAAGTTATCTTTAATGACTGATTACACAACATTTGAACACGACGTTCTTGTCATTGGTGCCGGTGGTGCCGGGTTGCGCGCGGCGATTGAAGCGAGTGCGGCCGGCGTAAGCGTTGGGCTGATCTGCAAATCGCTGCTGGGCAAGGCTCATACCGTGATGGCCGAGGGCGGGATGGCGGCGGCGATGGGGAATGTCGATGACCGCGACAATTGGCGCGTGCATTTTTCCGACACAATGCGCGGCGGCCAGTATGTAAACAATTGGCGAATGGCGGAACTTCATGCAAAAGAAGCGCCTGAGCGTGTTAGAGAATTGGAAGCGTGGGGAGCCGTTTTCGACAGAACCAAAGATGGCAAGATCTTGCAGCGAAATTTTGGCGGGCACCGCTATCCGCGTCTTGCACACGTCGGCGACCGGACGGGACTGGAACTTATCCGAACGCTGCAGGATCACGGCATCCATCAGGGCATTGATGTGCACATGGAAGTGACGGTGATCTCGCTGCTAAAAGACGGCGACCGCGTTGTCGGCGTACTGGCATACGAACGCGAGCACGGACGATTTCGAGTGTTCAAAGCAAAGGCGGTTGTGCTTGCAACAGGCGGTGTCGGCCGGGCGTTCAAGATCACGTCGAACAGTTGGGAAGGAACCGGCGACGGCCATGCGCTTGCATACCACGCCGGTGCGGAACTGATCGATATGGAGTTCATCCAGTTCCATCCGACCGGAATGGTCTGGCCGCCAAGTGTGCGCGGGATTCTTGTGACCGAAGGCGTCCGCGGCGAAGGCGGCATATTGAAGAACAGCGAAGGCAAGCGGTTTATGTTCGACGACATCCCGCCGCTTTATAAAGACCAGACCGCGAGCGACCCGGAAGAAGGCTGGCGTTATACGCAGGGCGATAAGACCGCGAACCGCCCGCCGGAATTGTTGACGCGCGACCACGTCGCACGATGCATCAACCGTGAGGTAAAGGCCGGCCGCGGCTCGCCGCACGGCGGTGTTTATCTCGATATCGCGTGGATAAAAGAAAAGCTGCCAAACGCCGCCGAGCACATCAAGAAAAAGCTTCCCAGCATGTATCACCAGTTCATGCAGCTTGCAAATCTTGATATCACGACCACGCCGATGGAGGTCGGCCCGACGACGCATTATATAATGGGCGGCATCCGCGTCGATGCGGACACGCAAGCCTCGACATTGCCCGGCCTGTTCGCATGCGGCGAATGTGCTTCGGGGATAAACGGTGCGAATCGCCTTGGCGGAAACTCACTTTCCGATCTGATAGTTTTCGGCAAACGTGCCGGTGAATATGCGGCTCAGTTTGCCGCGCAGAACGGTTATGGATCGGTCGATAATTCTCAGATCGAACGAGAAACAAAACGTGCGCTCGAACCATTTGACCGCGAAGGCGGCGACAATCCATTTGTCGTCCAGCACGACCTGCAGGACATGATGCAGGCAAAGGTCGGCATTGTCCGCGTTGAAGAAGAAATGCAGGAAGCGTTGAAGGGCTTAAAGGGTTTGAAAGAACGCGCCGAGAAATGCTCCGTCACCGGCAATATCGACTACAATCCGGGCTGGCACACGGCGCTCGACCTGCGAAATCTTTTGACCGTTTCCGAAGCGATCACGCGATCTGCCATTGAACGAAAAGAAAGCCGCGGCGGCCAGTTCCGCGAAGATTATCCGAACAAAGAACCGGAGTTTGCAAAATTCAACATCGCGGTCAAAGAGGTCAACGGCGAGATGCAGATCTCACACGTCCCGCTCCCGGAAATGCCGGCTGAGCTCAAGGCCGTTATCGACGAGATGGGGTAGAAATATCAGCCGCGGATTTACGCAGAAAGCGAGGATCAGAACTAAGAAATTCCTATCTGCGACATCCGCGTTGTTCAGCGGCAAAAGCTCTTATGGCTGCCGCATCATTTAGCATACGGTGCAGCGGGAGCGAGTTGCGGATTTAGACAGATAGCGCGGATCAGAACCAAGAAATTCCTATCTGCGACATCCGCGTTGTTCAGCGGCAAAATTTTCTTATGGCACAAACAACATTCAGCATAAGACGCGGCGGGAGCGAGGGCGGTGAATTGGTCGATTATCGGACCGAGGTGACCGAGGGCATGGTCGTGCTTGACGCGGTGCATCAGATCCAGGCCGAATCGGCGCCCGACTTGGCGTGCCGCTGGAACTGCAAGGCGGGCAAATGCGGTTCGTGCTCGGCTGAAATAAACGGCATGCCAAAGTTGATGTGCATGACGCGGCTCGACACGATCGATATCACACAGCCGGTAACCATCGAACCAATGCGCGCCTTTCCGCCGATAAAAGATCTCGCGACCGATGTCTCGTGGAATTTTGAGGTCAAAAAGCGGATCAAAAAATTCAAACCGCGAAAGCCCGACGCCGAAGACGGTACCTGGCGAATGCAGCAATCGGACGTTGACCGCGTACAGGAATTTCGCAAATGCATCGAGTGTTTTCTGTGTCAGGATGTTTGCCACGTTCTCCGCGATCATAACAAGCACGCCGAATTTGCCGGCCCGCGGCATTACGTTTACACGGCCGCGCTTGAGATGCACCCGCTCGATACCGAAAACCGCATCGACGAGTTGAAAAGCGAGATGGGCATCGGCTATTGCAACATCACAAAATGCTGCACAAAGGTCTGCCCCGAGCACATTACCATCACTGATAATGCTATCATTCCGTTAAAGGAACGCGTCGTTGACGAGCATTTCGACCCGCTTGCGAAACTGGTAAAGCTGTTCCGAAAGAAATGAAGTATTCAGAAGCGGCATGGGCCGAGAAACGAAAGCGGGGCCTTGCGAGATATCTGTTGATCGACGGCATTCTCTATGCCGGCGGGCCCTTTGCGGTGGTGATGCAGATCATCGGAATTTTTCTGCTCCGTGATGAGGGGCAGACGATCGGGCAATATTTTACCGCAACCATGACGTGGGTGACGTTCATGCTCCACGGAATAATTTTCGGCTTGGTATTTGGCTTTCTAAGTTGGAGGCGAAACGAGAACGCCGCCGCGAAAAACGAAGGTTCAGCTTAGGCCGGGCCGGCGACTTATACATTCTTATGCGATATCACGCGCTCCATATTTGGTTATGTTCGAACTGAAACCACTTTCGCACGAAGCCATTCCCGCCGCTCTGGAAAAGGCGAACCGCTATCGATTGCTCAATGAACCGGGCGCAGCCGAGAGCATTTATCTCGACATCCTAGCCGTCGAGCCGAATAATCAAGACGCTCTGAAGAATATCGTTCTCGCAATGAGTGATCGTTTTGGTAAAGATTATTCGATCGGGGATACTCACGTTAATGAATATCTTGGGCGCTTGAGCGATAATTACGAACGGGCCTATTACGCGGGCATCGTTTTTGAAAGGCGGGCCAAGGCGACCTTGAACAAGAGCGGCGTTGGAGCATACGAACTTTTCAGACAGGCGATGGATTGCTTTGAGAAGGCAGGAGAGCTGCGGCCTTCGGGAAACGACGACGCGATCCTTCGATGGAACGGCTGTGCCCGCGTGATCAACCGTAATAATCTTCAGCCGATCGAATCAGCCAGCGATTTTATCGAGTAGATCACGCAGTAGGCTGTTTATGTTTCATACACTTGTGTTAATATTTCGGCGTCCTTAGAAAACGCAATTCAATAGAATTCAGTTCGAAAATTTCGTCACCAAGGAGTGATTATTCATTATGGCAGGTAAGTTTGAGATCAAGACCGCAAAAAACGGTAAAGTGCATTTTAACCTAAAGGCATCGAATGGCCAGATCATTTTGACCAGTGAAAAATACGAAAACAGGTCAGCCGCCGTCAAGGGTATCGAGTCTGTGCGGAAAAATGCAGGAAACGAGAAGCGTTTTGAACGCAAGGATGCAAAAGACGGTTCGGCCTATTTCGTTCTCAAGGCTTCGAACGGCGAACCGATCGGCCGAAGCGAGATGTACAGGACCAAACGTTCAATGGAAAACGGCATTGTCTCGGTTGGAAAGAATGCT
>Ga0138256_10001705_pt1 | contig 23691 bp, 14 predicted proteins | sample KNB2016incub_MG_FD_105486 | JGI IMG/M metagenome (GOLD analysis project Ga0138256, IMG submission 105486) | Active sludge microbial communities from wastewater in Klosterneuburg, Austria - KNB2014incub_MG | ecosystem: Engineered > WWTP > Activated sludge > Unclassified | place: Austria... | reverse complement strand
GAGATCGACATCGGCATCGGCGGCCGGGTTGCCGAGGCGGTTGGGCGGAAACTGAAGAACCTCTCGGCAACGCAGCAGGTGTTGTGTGTTACCCACCAGCCGCAGATCGCCTCGCTGGCTGATGGACATTTCACAGTCGAAAAAGAAATATCAAATGGGCGAACTTCAATTGCCGTGCGCCGGCTTTCGTCGTCCGAACAGGTCGAAGAGATCGCTCGTATGCTCGCCGGTGAACAAATCACTGAGGCCGCCCGCGAAAATGCCCGCTCGATGCTGGCTGGGAAAAATTGAACGGTCGCGCAAATGGGAGGATCGCCGTTTTTCGAATGACCGATAAATTCATCGTTTCCGAAGATTGCTTATTCAACTCATCAATTTTAGATGTTTCGACAAAATTGGTCAGGTTGTGGTCATACAACGATGCCGCCGGGTCATACGAAGAAGCTAATTTGCGCGCGTTCCGGCGACACCGCGGTAAAATCATATGAGATCCGAAATACTAGCTCAGGTCATCCGCGGTGAGACGGTCGAGTCGATCCATCGGGGACACATTTTTATCGTTGATGGCGAAGGCAACACAGTCGCTTCGGTAGGCGATCCGTCAACGGTCACGTTTTTTCGCTCCGCCGCGAAACCGTTTCAGGCAATGCCGTTTATCACCAGCGGGGCGGCGGATGCGTTTGGCTTTACTGATGATGAGATCGCCATGGCGACTGCCTCACACTCCGGCGAAGCCATGCACGTCGAGCGTGCAGCAAGGATGCTAGGGCGGATCGGCCTGACGGAAAGCGACCTTCGCTGCGGCGCCCACGCCCCTTTCTATGCGCCGGAGGCAGAACGCATGATCCGCGAGGGTGAGGCTCCAACTCAGCTGCACAACAACTGCAGCGGCAAACACGCTGCGATGCTCGCTCTCGCAAAACAGATCGACGCCGATATTACAACCTACGATTCGTCCGAGAACCGTGTCCAAAAACGCATCCTGCGTTGCGTCGCTGATTTTACCGGCATTCCGGAACACGAGATCGCCCTCGGTATCGATGGCTGCTGCGTACCAAACTTCGCCGTTTCCGTCGCGGCGATGGCTAAAGGCTTTGCCAATCTCGTCTTCCCTCTAAACTTTCACCCGGCCATCCAGACAGCGTCAAAACGCATCGTCGAAGCGATGATGAAATACCCCGAACTGATCGGCGGCACCAACCGTCTCGACACGTTACTAATGCCCGCCGCCCAGGGCCGTATAATCTCAAAAGTCGGCGCCGACGGCGTCTGGCTCTGCGGCGTCGTACCCTGCGAAAAATGGCCAACGGGCCTCGGAATAGCTCTAAAGATCGCCGACGGCGACGACTACATCTCCCGACCCGTCGTCGCGGTCGAGATCCTACGTCAGTTGGGCATTATATCGACCAAGGACCTACCCGAAATGTCGCCAATGCCGATCAGGAATCGACGAGGTGACATTGTAGGACGGGTCACCCCTATCGTGAAGGTCTGAACGAAAACCAAGCTGAGCGTCGGCCATCAGCCGAGGGCGTGTGGCTTTTAACTTTATGGCACCTGGATTCGATTTCAAAACCCGATCTGTTTAACAAAACGGCCATCAATCTGACTTTCGAGTTCAACGATTTTCGACGCTACGACACCAGCGTCGAAAGCTATCAAACAAAAGAGCCAAAAAAAGACCCTGAACGATGATATCCCTTATTCAGCATGGCTGACATCTAGGTCAACTGATTTCAGGGCCCGATCCAGCCACAGGTTTGTCAGCTTCTCCTGAATGCTGTTTGCCTTCAGGCGTTCGTTGAGGTTTTTGAAATCGACAAAATCGAGATGCTGGTCCTGGTTGAAGCATGAGAAGACAAAGAACTCCTCGCCCGTGTGTGGATTGACGTGTCTCTGCAAACACTGGGCGCAGACCTCTTTCATCATGCACTGCATGGGGCTGTTGATGGAGCCAATGGCAGTGTGATTTTCGTTGAGATAGGGCTTTAGCGTCGTGTGGCGCGCTTCACGGACACCGTTCATCATACGGTCGCTGCCGATGGCAATAATGCGATCAACTTCTTTTAGATCAACAGCTTGCGTGCCGAGACGACCTTCGGCGTAGGCGATCATGGCCTGCACAATGTTTCCCCGGAAATGCGCATCCTGCGGCCTTTGCGGAATGATCTCGTCGCCAAAATCCGTTGCCCAGACGACCTCGTCGGTCGCATTTTCGATCTCCTCACGTTTGAACAGGTCTTCGCCGTTCTTGTATCCGGCAAAATAGACGACCTTGTTGTTATTTGCCCTTAGGGCGCGGGCGATCGAGAACAAAACCGCATTTCCCAGCCCGCCGCCAGCAAGCAGAACCGTCTCATTTTCGGTGATCTCGGTCGGTGTTCCGGTAGGGCCCATGACCAGGACTTCTTCGCCCTCTTTTAATAATGAACACAGCCTCGATGAGGTTCCCATCTCCAAAACGATCATCGACAGCAAGCCCTTTTCCTCGTCAACCCACGCACCAGTCAGGGCGAGGCCTTCCATCATCAGGCGAACGCCGTCAATTACCGGAGCACTCGTTTCGAAATTCTGAAGCCGATAAAATTGGCCGGGCTCGAATTTCCTAGCTTGCAGAGGTGCCTTTATAACAACATCGACGATGGTTGGGGTTAACCTCTCAACCTTGACAACGTACGCACGCAGTTGTTGGTCAAGAGTGGTTATCAGTTTGTCGAACGCATCGGCCTGAGGGCTGTCCGTCGGGGTTACGGCAAAAAGTTCGACGACCTTTTCATATCCGTGCTTCGCCGACGCCATAGCCTTAACAACGTTTCCCGCATATTTTGGATGGTTGTCACCATAATAGCTGATGAATTTGCCTTCGTGCTCGTACGAAGTGAAGAAGCCAGTTTCGTTCTTTTCGGCGGGAATTGCGTGGAATTTGCCGTCGCTGTCCCGGGTCAAACGATACGGCCGGAAAAATTGGCGCCATTCGTCCATCTGAAAGGTGCCCGGCTTTTCTTTTTCGTAAATGACGTTCGGCGATGTGCCCGCGGCGACACAGACCGTGTGGGCCGGGAACTCGTGCAGATCGCCCGTTCTCTCAAACCTTCCGGTCTCGGCAACGTAATCGAGACGCTCGAAAATAATCGCTTTGACAGCGTTGTATTCGTCGGGCACAGCTTCGGTGGGGTTCATGCATTCAACGAAGTCTATGCCTTCTTCCAGGGCTTTTTGAACTTCTTCGTGATTGAGCCGGTACGCAGGCGAATCCTGCAATCGCTTTCTATACACGAGCGACACGCCGCCCCAACTGCGAACGAGCGGAACGAAATTCGGCGCCTCGCCGGCCGCAGCGGCGCGAACCCGTTCGGCCCGAATCTCGCGTCCGTGTTCCAAAAATTCCTGCAAAACGCGGATCTCTTCCTCGTCGAAATGATCGACGACCTTTTCTTCACCAAAAACGGCGACGACTTGCTCATATTTCACAAGCATTTTTTCGCACTGGACTGGATAATACGCGAATAGCTCCGTTGCGGTATCGATGCCGGTCAATCCGCCACCAATAACGACCGCCGGAAGCCGCACCTGCAGATTCGACAGCGTATCTTTTTTGAACGCCCCAGTTAGCTGCAATGCCATAAGAAAATCGCTCGCTTGCCGAATGCCGCGAATCAGATTATTCTTCATCGGCACAATCGTCGGGCGTCCGGCCCCGGTTGCGATCGCGATGTGGTCAAACCCGAAGTCCCATGCATCCTCGATCGTAACCGTTCCGCCAAATCGGATGCCGCCATACGGTCGAAAATACTTGCGGCGGGTCAGCATAAGCTGCACCATCGTGAGAAAATTCTTGTCCCACCGTACTGTAATGCCGTATTCCGAAACGCCGCCAAAGCCGGACAAAATCCGTTCGTCGAGCTGTTCGGTTATTTGGTCAATATTTTTGACGGGCAGCGGACAGACTTTGCCGTTCGCTCCGGTCCAGGAAATCGGCAGCGGCTCAATCTTTAGGCCGTCGATTCCGACAACGCCAAAACCCTCATTTAGCAGATAGTGGGAAAGTGTATAGCCCGCCGGTCCCAGCCCAACGACCATGACATTCTTGCCGTTGTAGGGCAAAGCATATGGACGCTTTGCATTGAGAGGGTTCCATCTTGTCAATAAGCTGTAAATCTCAAAGCCGTACGGCAAATTCAACACATCCGTCAACGATGCAGTTTCTGCGAGCGGGATATTGACAGGTTCCTGCTTCTGAAAAATACAGCCTTTCATACAATCGTTGCAGATGCGATGGCCCGTTCCGGCGCACATTGGATTGTCAATAATCACCAACGCCAGCGAACCAATCGAGTCGCCCTGTCTTTTCAGAAGGTGCATCTCAGAAATGCGTTCGTCGAGTGGACAACCGTCTGTCTTGATCCCGAGAGGGTTCCGTTTTGCCTCACCAGACTGCTCGTGCAATCCGGTCGAACACGAATCTTTGCCCCGCTCATGACAGATAAGGCAATAATCTATCTCGGACAGAGCGTCGCGCATCGTGCCGCGGTTGTCAGTCAATTTGAATCCGTCGCGTTGCCGCATGGCTGCATCGGCGCCGCGCACGATGTTGTGCAGCTTTGGTTCCGGATGTATCAGGTGGACAAGATTTTGATAGTCGAGCGGGTGAGGCACTTTGAAGCTGTACCATTTCTTTGATTTGTTTGCGAAGGCGACCGCCGACCAAGCTTCGATAATGGCAAGTGCGGCCTTAACGGTTAACAAGTCTCCAGTCGCGTCGATCTCAATAACGGCTTTCGAAAGAGCCTCGCCAAACGCTGAGTCCTTTAGCTTTTCGTAGGCTGAGCTTACTCGATCCGCGATGCCACGAACATCCGCCGGGCAATCCGGCCTTTGGTCGTTGTCAGCCGCAATTTTGGTAAGTAGTTCCTCGGCGCCTAGCAGGCGGCACGTCATGTCGGCGATAGACAACTCTTCATCGTGCAGGAGCGTTTCGTCAAAAGCGGCGTTCCTAAGTTCAGTAATGGCCCGCCACAAAGAGGCCTCATTTAGTTCCGCAAGCTGTTCGGGCTTGAATTTTCGAGCTGCACGGCGCTGAACAAAGAATTTGAACTTCCAAACCGGATTCTGAACAAGTATCCTCTCAGAAAGTTCATTCTGTTCGCGGTCAATTTTGAAAAGTCTTGCGATAAAGTCCGAAAGAAATGGCGCTGAGTCAGTTAATATTTTCGATTCGACTTTCCGCTCATAGCCGGCACCCCGCGCGGCAATATATTTAGCAAGTGCCGAGTGCAGGGTGTCATCCTTGGCCTTGACGTCGTCATAGAAAGCTTCTGACAAATCCCTGAGCCTCGCAGTATCAAACAGGTCACTAAAGCGAAACCCGTCGATTCCAAGATCAAAATCGTTTACCGTGCCACCAACTTCATTTCCCAAAACAGTCATTTCCACACACTAATCGCCTAAATTCCGCACTAACGGATAAACCATCAATATACCATTCACCCAAATCGCCGACAACGAAGCGGCCAAACAGAGCGACTAATATCTAAGATGACTTGACCAGCAAAATTCCGCAATGGAACATAGTGTCCGTGAATAATGTTGGCAAATATGGTATAAAACAGGATTGCGCGGTGATATTTATTTGAACTTTATTCGGATTCTTTAACTGTAGTATGGAAAACGATCAGCGGTTGACGCCATTGCCGATAATCAAGAACTTGCAGTCGACAGCCCAAATTGAATATTCGGGAACGGGCGGCTATGCAGCGAGCTATGAGGACACGCTCGACAACAAAAGGACAATTCGACAATACTTCAACGTCGTTTACAAACGGCTGCCGATCATTTTCGCGATTTCAATCCTAGCGACGGCGGCGGCGGCATTGTATTCGTACCGACAACCGTCGCAGTTTGAGACTTCGACCAGTATTATTATTGAACCCAAAAAGGTTCCCCTCTCAAAAAAGGACTCGGTCACCATTAACCTGGGTGACGACGATCGATATTACAAAACGCAGCTCGAACTTTTGAAAAGCCCCGATCTCAGGAAAAGGGTGGTGATTTCACTTGGGCTCCATCGTGAACCAAATCTATTTGGAGATCAAAATCGCGGGTTGATGGCAGGTTTGCGGGCGCTGTTTTCCGGTGGCCAAAAAGCACCGGAAGCCGTTAACACCTTACCGATCCTCAGCGATGCGACTATCGATGGCGACAACAAAGTTACGCCTGCATTGACCCCTGAGGAAGACGTCCGTGCGGCGGCATATGCAGCCAACTTTGACGTAAAGGTTGTACCGCTGAATCAAACAAATATCGTAACCGTCAGCGTCAGCAGCACTAATCAAGGCCTGCTTCCAAAAGTTGCCGACCGAATCGCGGAACTTTTTATTGAGGAAGATAGAGAACGCGAAACCAAAGGAAATAAGGCCGCATACGATGAACTCGGTGCCTCGATCGAAGGGATCAAGGCGACGATCAAGCAACAGGAAGACAATTACATCGCCGAAATGCGGGTCGGCGATCTCGGAATGGGTGACAAAGGCGGCGATTTGCGGGCTGGTAACCTGGAAGGGCTGCTAACCCAATGGCGCGATGCTCAGAATCAGGTCGGCCAGATCGAGGCTCGGTACCGTGCTGCGGTTAACGCTCGCGGCACGGGTGATATGCTCGCCACTATGCCGGATAACGTTGCAATCCAGGCAATTCGCAACGACAACATGAAACGGCGTGCGGACCATGAGAAGAGAATCGAGGACATCGACAAGAAAATCGATGAAACCGATGAAAAACGCCGGGAACTGCTTGCAACCAAGACGGAGTTACATCGTGATGTGATTACGATAAACGCCAAGTTAGCCGAGTTAAATGCTCAGAGAGAGCGAATTGTAAAGGATGTCGGCGAACGGATCAAGAATGAAGGAGTTAAACTCGAACGGGATGCCGAGAACGAGGCGCTGACGAGCCTTAAGGCACAACTACAGGCGGCCCAACAGCGGGAAGCCCGGCAGCGGGCGGCCTTTGAAAAGGCTGCCTACCAGGCAAATGTTGAGGGTGTTGCGGAAACAAAGCTTACAAGTCTCAAGAACGAACTTGATTCAAACCGCAAGCTTCTTGACAATTACACAACTCGCCAGAAGGAACAGGAGTTGGCGATTTCAACCGATCGGCCCGATAACATCAAGCATCCAACACCCGCTGGTGCGGCGGGAATGACGGGACCAAATCGCGGGCGTAACATACTCATCGCCTTATTCCTCTCATTGGGCGCCGGTATCGGTCTCGCGTTTTTGCTTGATTTCCTCGATGACTCCGTACGAACCTCAGATGACATTAGTCGTCATTTGGGCCTGCCCACACTTGCGCTGATTCCGCACTCGTTGACCAATGACAAGCGGAAACTGCTGCCGTCTAAGAATGGGGCAATGACTCCCGGGTCTGCCTTGATAACGTTGGACGAACGAACTTCGCCGATGGCGGAGGCATACCGCCATTTGCGGACATCGCTGCTGTTCTCGAGTGCTGGCAAACCGCCGCAGACCATCCTGGTTACTTCGTCACAGCCTTCTGAAGGCAAAACCACCACGGCAATCAATACGGCGATCACACTCGCCCAAAGCGACGTCGATGTGGTTATCATCGATTGCGATCTCAGGCGTCCGCGTTTGCATACCCATTTTGGAATGGACAATCAGCGCGGGCTGACAAATTACCTCTCTGGCGACAAGGAGACTAAGGGACTAATAAGGACCTATGAAGATTTGCCGCGGCTCAAGATCATTACCAGCGGTCCGATTCCGCCAAATCCGGCGGAACTTCTCAGCTCAAACGAGATGCGAAACCTGCTGACTTTTCTGTCGGGCAAATTTAAGCACGTCATCATCGATTCGCCGCCAGCCATTTCTTTCACAGATGCTTCGATCCTATCGACCCTTGTCGATGGCGTCGTGCTCGTCGCAATGGCGAACAAGAGCTCGATCCACCTGATGCGCCAGTTCAAACAGCGGGTAAACGCGATCGGCGCTCGCATTTACGGGGTCGTTCTCAATGGTATTAAGGCGAATTCGAGCGAGTATTACTACTACGGTTCTGGTTACTACAACTACTACTCAAAACCATCTGATGACGAATCTACACCGTTAATGGATGACAAGAGCCAGAACCGTGAACAGTAGGCGAAGTTTTATTTTTCTAGCCGCCGCATTTCGCGTAACAGCACGTCCGCATATTGTTTCGGCGAGTTAATATTCTTGAGCACCACTTTTCCACCTTCGTCGCTGGCATTGTCGATCATTAGATCTCCAAAGCCGAGCAGCCGTTGCGTAATATTCGCGGAAACAGTCACATCCTGAATGCGACGAATTGGAATACTACGCGTACTTCTTGAAATAAATCCCTCGTCGATCTCCAGTTTTGAATCAGTCAGGGTGTAGCGCACGATCTTTTGCTTTATATGATAGAAAGCCGGGATCAGAAACAGGAGCAGTCCTACCAGGACGGCGATCCATGCCGAGACGGAGGTAAAAACACTGACGGCCGCAACCAACAGGAGTGCCCCGAGAGCCGCGGCTGCATAACCGGCCTTAACAAATAGCAGCGTCGGGCTAATAGAGAATATCTCAGCCTCAGGGCGGTCCGTTCCTGCATCCTCGCCGATTTGCCTCGACCCCACGGCCTTCCGCATGGCGACGCGGGTTTCTTCCTCGGCGTCATCAAACGGCGGCCGATCCTGTACGATCAGCCGTTGATTGCTCAGGTCCTCGCCGCATTTGCGACAATATTTGGCCGCTTCCAAATTGTCAGCCCCGCATTTGATGCAATACATACGGCGAATTATAACTTACCTAAGGTTTCTGTTCACGCAGATTGCCTTTTATAGCAACAAAAAACGGCCAGTGTCTCTGGCCGTAAAGTCTAATTTCGACGAGTTGGAGAAGAAATGCCACACTCCGGGTGGGAATTCTTAAAGCCAGTTTGCGACCGAACACCTAAAGGCCGTAACGGACTATTGATTGACAAGCCGCATTCGCCCGTCGGGCAGTTTTATTGCGACGGCATTTTGCTCAATCGACAATGGACGCGGTTCGTTTTTGATCAAGGACGAGGCGGCCTTGTCGTTGATACGCGGAAGAGTTCGGGCTATCGATGGATTTGAAATTGAACTATATCGTGCCGATATCCGCCTAACATACTCGCGCGTTTCGTTGTACGGCGGTATTTGATAGCCGTATTTCATCACCGCCCCTTCACCGGCGTTGTACCCGGCGAGAGCGAGGTTCACATCCTGGCCAAACATATCAAGCAATATGCGCATATACTTGACGCCGCCTTCGATATTCTGTTTCGGCTCATAGATATTAGTGACTCCTAGCCGCCGCGCCGTTGCCGGCATGAGCTGCATTAGGCCGCTCGCCCCTTTGTGCGACAGGGCCCTGAGCTTGAACGACGACTCCTGATGCATTTGCGCATAGATCAGTAGCGGGTCTATGCCGTAACGGCGACTAGAATCAACAATATAGGAATCGATCAGGGCATCACCGGTGGTAAACCCTTTCATGTGCGTCGCCGTGCCCATTGCCAGTCGGCTAGATTCGGTACGCGGCATCTCGCGATTCGAAAGTCCCTCGCCGACGTTCATTCGTGTTGAGACTGCGGACTGGACCGTTTTTTGAACGAGTTTTTTGCTGACTGGGCCTTTACTGGCTGACAATTGCGGCTTTGCCTTTACAGCCGAGGGAACTGGAGCAACAAACGGCTTGTAAACCTGTACGCCCGCCGAGCTGTCGAAATTGTCGAAGTAACGGGGACGATCCTGTGCGACCGCGGAAACCACGGTTAGTAAGAGTATTGTGAGGAACAGTTGTGATGTTTTCATTTGGTAGGTAGCCGGAAGAATTTCCGCCTATGTTAATAGAAAAGCGCAAGCTCCAGGCGATTCCACAAATTACAAAAAAATTTAACATTGTTAGTGTTTACAAATTGTCGGTGGCGAATCGAATGGCAAAAAGATGACACACAACCGACTCTCCATTACAATTAACTGAATACCGATATCAGCCATGCTCTATATTTCGCAAATTCTGAATCGCCCAATCTTTGACGACCGCAACGAAAAGATCGCGGTGATCAAAGATGTGATCGTAAAATATGGCCAGGATGAACACCCGCCAGTTATCGGGCTGATGGCACGATATCGCAGGCGTAATTTTTTTATGCCGAGCCGCAATTTTAAGAATTTGGGCCTGCAAGGGGCCACTGTGACTTCGGCGATCCTCGATCTGACACCATTCATCCGTCGCGAAGGCGAGGTTTTGCTAGGGAAGGACGTTCTCGATAACCAGCTCATTGACGTCGATGGCAAACGCGTGGTGCGTGTGAACGACGTTCAATTGATCGACACCGGCGACATTTGGCGTGTTTCCGGAGCTGATGTCAGTTTTCAGGGTTTTATTCGGCGGTTGATGCCTAAAGGCTTTTATGGCAGCGACCGCGTTGTTGAGGTCATTGATTGGGCAGACGTCGGCTATCTAGCGACCGACACCGCGACCGTTACGGTACAGCTAAAATCGTCAAAGGATAAACTTTCCCGCTTGCATCCTGTCGAGATCGCCCAACTTGCAGAGACGCTCTCGCCGATTCACCGGACTGAAGTTGTTGAAAGTCTCGATGATGAGATTGCCGCTGACACGCTCGAAGAGATGTCAACAGAAGCTCAGGCCAGAATTCTCGAAGACATGGACGAGGAGCGTGCGGCCGATATTCTGGAAGAGATGTCACCAGATGATGCTGTTGACGTACTGGATGAGATGGACGACGACAAAGCTCAGGAACTGTTTGCTTTGATGGAGGATGACGAAAAGGCCGACGTAGCTGAGCTGATGCATTTTGAGCATGACACTGCCGGCGGGTTGATGACAACGGAATTTGTCGTATTCCCGAGGAGCATGACCGTTGGTGAGACCATTCGATCCTTGCGTGAAATGGCCGAGACGCCGAACATGATCTATTACCTCTACGTCGTAGAGGAAACCAACTCCTGGAAAATCAGAGGTTTGATCAGCTTGAGATCACTGATTCTTGCTGATCCAAACAAAAAGCTCGAAGACGTAATGCGGAGCGAATTCCGCTTCGTCCACCCGTCCGAGTCCGCCGAGGAAGTCGCCCAAACCATCGCCGAATACAATCTCCTCGCCCTGCCCGTTATCGACGACGAAGGTGATATTGCCGGGATCGTAACCGTAGATGACGCTATGGAAATCCTGTTACCTAAGAATTTACAAAGAAGACTGCCGCGGTTGTTCGGCTAAGGGTACATTTGAACCGGCTCCACTTGTTAGCATAAACGAGGCGCTATTGTCCGAGCGAAAGACCGCCAGGTCCACCATCCCGTTACCCTACTAATCAGGCGGCTCGGCAAAGCATCCGCAGTGCCTACCCTGGCCCTCGCCCTGAAATTGCCGGATTTTGAGATCGCGAATGCGGCTCCTTTGCTGCGAAAAACGATTCATCATCGTAATTCGGCTTGATAATCCGTCAGAATGACGACATAATTCCATCAATCTAGTTAACAACTAATCAGTTCAAAAAAAGGAGATTTGCCCGTGTACAAATTGCGTTTGTTTTTTGTCTTAGTTTGCTTGTCCTTCGTTGCCGGTGCGGCTTTTGGCCAAAGGCCTTCGCCTACGCCGTCGCAGCCGACTTCCGCGGCCGCATCGCCGACACCCACTCCTGCGGGCGATTCGACGCGAAATACAACCATTTCACCCTCGCCGACCGCCTCGGCATCACCGGCACCCGATCCCATGGGTCCGCAAATATTTGGCGGATTTCGCTTCCGCTCGATCGGCCCGGCGGTCACTTCGGGACGAGTAATCGCGTTTGCCGTCGATCCCAATGACCGCAGCAAATACTTTATCGCCGTTGCTTCGGGAGGTGTATGGAAAACAGTCAACGCCGGAACTACGTGGACGCCGGTTTTTGACGGCGAGGGTTCGTTTTCTATCGGAGCCATCGCCCTCGACAACAGGAATACCGCGACCATTTGGGTCGGCACAGGCGAGCGAAACAGCCAGCGAAGTGTCGGCTACGGCGATGGAGTTTACCGTTCCGATGACGGTGGCCGAAGCTGGCGAAACATGGGGCTAAAAACCTCAGAGCACATCGGCCGCATCGCGATTGATCCTCGCGACAGCAATGTAGTGTTCGTGGCCGCTCAAGGCCCGCTATGGTCGCCGGGCGGCGAACGGGGATTGTATAAAACGACCGATGGCGGCCGTACCTGGAAAGCTGTTATTCCGGGTACTGAACACACAGGTGCGACCGATGTGGTCATCGATCCGTCGAATCCGGACATTATGTATGCGGCGACCTGGCAACGCCGGCGACATTTTTACACCTTGATAAACGGCGGCCCCGAAAGCGCCATGTACAAATCGGTTGACGGCGGCAATACGTGGACGCGAATGCGATCCGGGCTTCCACCAGGCGATCTTGGCCGTATCGGGATATCGATCTCTCCGGCCGACACGAGCGTCGTTTACGCAACGGTCGAGGCAAGCGGTCAAGGCAGCGGGATCTTTCGCTCGAAAGACCGCGGAGCAACGTGGGAGCGAATGAGTCCGAACATTGCCCAGGGTATGTACTACGGTCAGATCGTCGCCGATCCAAAAGACGTAGATCGTATTTACATTCCAAACGTCCAAAATCAGGTTTCGAACGATGGCGGACGGACGCAGCAAGCGCTCGGCGAGCGTTTGAAGCACGTTGATAATCACGGTCTATGGGTCGATCCCAGAAACACGGATTACATCCTTGTTGGCTGTGACGGTGGTGTTTACGAGAGTTTTGACGCAGGTGCGAATTGGAATTTCAAGGGAAATCTGCCGGTTGCACAGTTCTATGACATTACCACCGACACTGCGGCACCATTTTACAACGTATATGGCGGAACGCAGGATAATAATTCGATCGGCGGCCCCGCAAAAAGCCGTAGTTCGGCCGGCGTTGCAAATTCTGACTGGATCCAGACGAATGGCGGTGACGGGTTTACTTCGCGCGTCGATCCGACAGATCCAAACATCATCTACGCCGAAAGTCAGAATGGCGGACTGGTCCGCTATGACAAGCGCACCGGTGAACGCGTGGGTATCGCTCCGATGGAAGGCAAAGACGTTGAATCGCAAAAATACAACTGGGACTCGCCATTGATCATTAGCCCTCATTCGCATACGCGGATATATTTCGCCGGGCACAAACTGTTTAAGTCAGACAACCGCGGTGACGACTGGAAAGTAATTTCTGGCGATCTTTCGCGAGGCATAGACCGCAATACGCTGCCCGTTATGGGCAAGATCTGGGGACCCGACGCAATTGCCAAGCACCAATCCACGGCTCTCTGGGGCAACGCCTCGGCGCTCTCCGAATCGCCCAAAAAACAAGGATTGATCTATGTCGGAACCGATGACGGACTCATCCAGGTCACCGAAAATGATGGCGGCACCTGGCGCAAGGTCGATAGGATTGATGGAATTCCTGAGCTTAGCTACGTCCATCGAGTGCTCGCCTCGCAGCATGATGCAAATACGGTTTACGCAGTCTTTAACAACCACCAAAACGGCGACTTTAAGCCGTACCTGGTCAAGAGTACTGATGCCGGGCGCACCTGGAAATCGATCACAGCAAACCTTCCCGTTCGAGGCTCAACCTATGCAATAGCCGAGGATCACGTAAATCCTAACCTGCTGTTTGCGGGAACCGAATTCGGAGCATTTTTTAGCCTCGACGGAGGCGGAAAGTGGGTTCAGTTCCGAGGCGGCTTACCAACCATTGCGGTCCGTGACATCACTATTCAGAAGACGGAAAATGATCTGCTGCTCGGTACATTTGGCCGCGGCATCTATGTTTTAGATGATTACTCGCCCCTGCGTGAGGTGGCACGTTCAATGGTCGATCAGCCATCGGCGATTTTGCCCATTAAGGATGCTCTGATGTATGTTCGCTCAAATGCTTCATTCTCCGGATCGCTCGGGGCTTCCCATTACACAGCGCCAAATCCGGCCTACGGGGCAACGATCACCTATTACCTGAAGGAAGCGCCAAAGACGCTGCGACAAAAACGTCAGGAGGCCGAACGTGACGCAGAACGCCGCAAAGCGCCGTTTAAATATCCGTCGATCGCTGAATTACGGGCGGAAACCGAGGAAGAGGCCCCGTCGCTGATCTTTACGATCACGGATTCTGACGGCAAGGTCGTACGCCGATTAACGACCGGGGCCGGTACCGGCATCCAACGAACCGTCTGGGATATGCGTTATATGCCGCCATCGGTCAGTGCTCCGCCAGCCGCAGGGCAAGGTGGGCCTGGCGGAGGAGGTGGCGGTGGATTTGGCGGTTTTGGCGGCGGGGCTCAGGGCCAGCTTGTCATGCCGGGCAAATATACTGTCTCAATGGCTTTACGTTCGGGCGGCGTTATCACGCAGCTTGCCGGTTCGCAGAGCTTCAATGTCATCGTTGAAGGTAAGGAAAATATCTCGGCCGCAGATGCAAAGGCGCTAGCCGAATTCCAGAAAAAGGTTGGCAATCTGCAGCGGGCGGTAGGTGCCGCTGCGAGCGTGGCGGGCGATGCCAAATCAAGAATCAGTCTCTATAAACGTGCCGCCAGTGAAGCCCCAACAGACAACCAAAGGTTGATCGATCAAGCCGAAGCGTTTGATAACGAGATCGACTTGCTGATCAATGAAATTCGCGGCGGACGTGAAAATACGGACATTCCACCTCCTTCGATCCTGCAGCGAATTGGGAATGTTGCGAATACAACACGACTTTCAACGATCAAACCTACGGCGACGCAGCTCGCCAATTTCGAGTTGGCCAATTCGGAATTTGCACCGGTCTTGGCAAGGCTTCGCAAACTAGTCGATGTCGATCTGCCAAAATTCGAAAAGCAACTCGACGCCGCCGGAGCTCCGCTAACTCCCGGCCGCCTGCCGCAGTAGTTTGAAATGGGTTGCCGGTTCCGCTATGAACTAGCGTAACCGGCAACCTGATTCGTGTGAACAACCGCCTAGTTAGTCGCTTCGGCCGCCTTTTGTTTGAATATTGCAGCTATCCCCTTCCGGAATGCATAGCTCGCCGCATGGCTTTGTGCCGGAAGGGCAAACCTCCGCGCTTTTTCTAAGTGGGCTCTGCGGCGGCGGCGGCGTTTCCTCAAAATGATTGACGTTAATAAGCTTGACGCATTTGGTTCCCGAAATGATGTCAATTAGCTTGTCATAGTCCGATTTTTTGTCCGTCCAGCCATGCAGGCGAACGGCAGCATTGACCGCGGCAACGTTAATATGCGAGAGCTGCGGCGCGAGGGCACTGCTTGCCTTGATCTTGTCGAGGATTTCCGTGACCAATTGAGCATCCGTCGTTGAAGTACAGTCCTGGCCAAATAGATGCGTCATATTCGCAAAGCCGAAAATCAGCAGGGCAAAGATAACGACTGTGAACTGTGGACGTGTTTTTAGATTAACTTTCACTGTTTTCTCCTATCTAAGGTGTCTTGGTTGGCGACGGTATTGGTGTTGGCGTCGGCGTCGGCGTCGGTGTTCCACCTTTCACCATCGGCATATCAATGTTGCACTGACCAGCCCGTACACACAGATCCCCGCACTCCACCAATGGCGAAACACATGGGACCGTCGGAACATCCGCAGCATTGATCGACAGGTCGTCAAAAATCGGCCGTTTGATTCCCGGCGTATTGCCAGCAATTTTGATGATGGATTTGAAATCGTTAAACTCGGTGACTAAGCCTCGAACATAAAGCACACACCTTCTGGAATAAAAATCGACCTTTCGGTTGTATTTGTTCCATAATGCGGTCTCGCCCTCGAAAAGATCTCTAAAATCTTCTTCATTCTTTCGATCCACGTCCGGGGTACAGGCCGCCATTGTCGCCTTGGCGGACGTGTCGGTTTCGCCTGTAGAGTTGGTTGGCCGATTTGCCGGCGGGCCGCAGGCCACTACCGCAATAGCAATGATGACCGCGGCAATACAAAAAAAGATGATTGTACGAGAATTCGTCCACATGATTTCACCTCCATCAGTCAATATCCGTTACGAGCGAAAGCAAACTAAAACGCGTTTGTTTACTAAAAATGATGGAACTACCATCCGGGAACCAAGCAAGCCTCGAATAATAGAGCCAAGGATCATTATTCTTCGTCAACTTTCTGGGCGAGCCTCCTGAAGCAGGAATAGTCCAAAGGTCATCCATGCCTTGCTCGCGGGCAGCATATGCAATTGTTTTTCGATCTTCCGAAAGGAAAATATTATAGAAATAGATATTTTTCAAGCTGGCGATGGTCGTTTCCTTTCCATCGGCTATTGAAACACGCGTCAAAATTGTTTCAGGGGGCAGGCTGCTAAAGTCCTTGCTGGACTCAGCAGTAATCAAACCGCTGCCGTCCGGTGCCCATCCAACAAGGCGAATTAATTTTGTCGTCTCAAGAATGTCGCTGATGCTCTTGTTCTCAACGTCCACAATCCGCAAGCCCCGGATTGTTTTTCCGCTCGAGTTTCTTGTCTTGCGTTGGTAATAGAAGGCAATCTTTTTACCGTCCGACGACCAAACAGGACAAAAGAACAGGAGATCTGCATCTAGATTGTCGGTAATGGCAACTCCGCTATCATTTCCGGGCAATGTTACCAAAACATTTGAAAGCCCGCCCTCTTCGGAAATATATGCAATACGAGTACCGTCCGGGGACCACATAAATGCTCTGGCCTGGAGATAGTTATACGGTGAAATCGAATGGCCGACGACCGGCAGGCTGCCGGAGAGACGCTTCTCACCGCCCCCGTTGGCATTGACTGAAATCAACTCAGTCCGGTCCCCGGCCGGTCGCAGAAAAAGTATCGCCGATCCGTCGGGTGACCATGATGGCAGGAAACCAGGTGTTGCAAGCACGTTCGGAACTTCACCATCCTCGCGCTGCCGTGAAGACTTGACGGCTATGGAACCATCGACAAGTTTATTCCCCGAACTGAGGTTTCGGATGGACTGGAAAACAATCCTTTGGTTGTCCGGCGAGACCGCGGGCCATAATTTCACGTTCAAATCCCGTGCGACAGGCAATTCCGCCCCGTCGGCGACCGAGATTCGCCATAAATTAGACTCCTCTTTCGAAGAACTGAATATTATGGATCGGCCATCGGCAGTCGAATCAACAACACCCGTGTCAGTTTCCGCCGATGTAATTCGCCTGACGGTGCCCGACCCGATCTCGGTAACAAATACCCTAACAACGCCATCCTCGGTCGCACTATAGAACAGGCGTTCCTTTTCCGGGAGCCAGACGACATCATCCAACCGTCCCGTATTTTTTGCGATCTCGATGGGTTTTTCGCCGAGCGCATCACCCACGAAAATCTGCCAGTCACCGTCATTCTGTCTGGAATATGCCACCGACTTCTCGTCCGGCGATATGCTTATCCAACGGATCTTTGGGTCGGAAAACGAAGTAATCTTTTGCGAATTCCCACTGGCCGGGTCAACGGCGTACAGGTCGCTGTCGGACTGATAGTATATCCTTCCCGACTTGACCCATCGTCTCAGCTTTTTCGAACCGCCGCTGGGCACGCCGACAGACCTGGATATGCCGCCGAGAGCAGAAACCCGCCAAATACCAGTGCTGCTGCTGCCGGCTGCGTTGCCCCGTTGTGAAAGGAAAGCGATCTCATCACCCTTGGGCGACCAAATTGGGTCAACATTTGAAAACGCATCATTGGTGACCTGGATCGGTTCTGTCGAGGTTGTTTGGGTCACCCAAATGTTCTTGCTGCCTGATTTTGTCGATGCAAACGCAATCATCTTCCCATCCGGCGAGAAAGAAGCACTGATCCCCAATTCTCCCGGAGAGCTGTTCCAACTTGCTATTTCCGTAGCTTTGTAGGGTCCCGTAATAGTTGGCCCCGAGGCACCGAAATACCATAGTCCGCTAACGGCCGCAGCGGCTAAGGCAATGAATATAAGGGCATGGAGTAAGGTAAATCGACGTGTTTTGGAAATGCCAGTTGTCAGAGCGGAGCGGATACTGCTCTGATTTGTTTCGTGTATCGCCGCGTCAGTCGTTGTCGGTTGGACACGCCGGTTAAAAGCTTCCTCAAACTTTAACTCGTCCCGTAGGTCCTCAATATCAATATGCAGGTCCTTTATATGCTGATAGCGATGATCGCGATCCTTTCTCAACGTCTTGCTGATGATCCGTTCAAGCTGGGGCGGCAGGTTTGGTGCCAGTTGGCATAGTAGTGGCGGCTCGTCTTTCAAAATCGAACTGATTAGATCTAAATGACTCTCACCTGCAAAGGGCCGCTTGCCAGTAAAAAGTTCAAAGAGAACGATGCCGAAGCTAAAAATATCACTTCTCGGATCGAGTTTGCGGCCGCGCGCTTGCTCGGGCGACATATATGCCACAGTCCCGACAATAACGCCTGGCTTTGTGTTTAACTGGGGCAAGGTTGTCTCAAGGCTTTCTGCCGCCGTAGGTAAGAGTTTTGCGAGCCCAAAATCAAGGACTTTGACGAGGCCGTCATGCCTTATCATGATATTTTCGGGCTTGAGGTCTCTGTGGATGATGCCCGCTTCGTGGGCCGCCCCGAGAGCCGCTGTCACTTGAAGCGAAATGTCCAGCGCCTCACGTACGCTGAGCGATCCGCCTTTGATGCGTTCGCGCAGAGTTTCACCCTTGATAAGCTCGGTCGCAATATAGCGTGACTGATCGAAGTTGCCTACTTCAAAGACGGTGAGAATGTTGGGATGGTTGAGAGCCGAGGCGGCCTTTGCCTCCTGGACAAATCGCTGCACACGATCGGGGTCAGCGGCTACTTCGGGCAGCAGCACCTTTAGGGCTACCTCACGTCCCAATTTTGTATCGGCGGCACGATACACTTCACCCATACCGCCTGCACCTATTGCGGAAATGATGTTGTAATGCGAAAGTATAGCTCCAGATTCGAGCATGCGTTGGTTTCGGAATTATATCATTGAAACGAATGATTTCAGCCATATCTCGTGCTTCCTGCATCAAAAGAAAAACGTGTTTAAGAAAATGTTTGAAACCGGTTTCGAAAACGCGCCGTAATACGAAAAAAACTTGTCAGGTCAAGCGATGCCTGATAAAATTCTGGTACAAAATTTTTGCATAGAATGAGGAGAATCATATGAAGCGAGCGATTGGTTTATTTGCATTGACAATTGTCTTTGGGATTGGCGCTAGTGCCCAGGGAATCGACATTGGAACCAGGATGGAAAATTTCACGCTGCCCGATATGAGCGGCAAAATGCAGTCTCTTGCTTCCCTAAAGGGGAAACATGGCGCGGTTGTAATGTTCGTTTCGTCGCAGTGCCCGGTTGTTAAGGGATACAACGACCGCATGAATCAGATTGCTGCTGATTATGCCGCAAAAGGTATCACTTTCGTCGGCATAAATTCGAATGTTACGGAGATTGACAAAACTGCTGCCCAGCCGGTTGATTGGGTACGCAAGCATATCACGGAAACCTACAAATTCACGGTCTTGTTTGATAAAGGCAATGTCCTTGCGGACAAACTCGGGGCCACTGTAACCCCTGAAGCATTCTATGTGAACGCTGATAATGTTCTGCTCTATCATGGAGCTATCGATAACGACAAGTCCGGGGAAAATATTACGACTACATACCTCCGTACCGCGTTTGATGCCGGACTCGCTGGAAAAAAGATTGAGCGGGCCAAGGCAAATGCCTTTGGATGCTCTATTAAGCGTGTCGAGTAATATAGCCAATATGTCCAACGCATCGAGATATTTTGCTAAGGCGGCCGTCTGCGCCGCCTTAGCCATGTTTTTCACTGGGGCAATCTTTGCTCAAGTCAAAGGAGGATCCGGCAAGAAAATTGCGGTGGCCGGCCCAAAGGTCACACAGATCGATATAGATGGCCTTAAGAAACTCCTGAGACCGAACAACAAACCGCTGCTCATCAATTTTTGGGCCACCTGGTGCGACCCGTGCCGGGAAGAATTTCCCGATCTTGTTAAGCTCGACACAGCCTATCGTGGAAAGGTGGATTTCATCACGGTCTCACTCGATGACCTCGCCGACATCAAAACATTCGTACCAAAATTCCTCGGCGAAATGAAAGCAGAGATGCCCGCCTATTTGCTAAAAACTTCCGACGATAGCGCTGCCATCGAACTGGTTTCAAAGAACTGGCAAGGAAACCTGCCCTTGACGATTCTTTTTGATGTCTCTGGCCGCACCGCTTATGAAAGAAACGGCAAATTTAAGTACGATACGCTGCTAACCGAGATCGAAAAGGTCCTAGCCCCCAAACCAAACGATTAGATTTGATGGCTGTAGCGATGTGGAGTCGGGGTGCGGTTAAAAGTTAGTCAATCCGCAACCGAGTGTCTTTTGTCTTGCGCCCTACTCGCACAGATAATACAAGTAACGAATATGTATAGAGTAAATATTTATGTTTAGAAATATCGAAGATTTTCAAACCACATGGGCTTACGAAGCAGAAATGACCGGCAAGACAATGCTTATGCTGACGGATGAATCGCTTGGTCAAAAGGTAACTGAGGATGGACGAACGCTTGGCTTTCTCGGCTGGCATTTGACCGTTACGCTTGGCGAAATGCTCGCCCTGGTTGGCCTGACTATCGACGCTCCGGCGGTCGATAGCGAATGTCCGGCGAGTGCGTCGGAGATCGCGAGAATCTATGGCATTGGCGGAAAATCCGTCGGCGACGAGGTCGCCAAAAACTGGACGGACGAGACATTGCTGATCGAGGACGATATGTACGGCGAAACGTGGTCACGCGGCATGACGCTCTTCTACCTCATCGCCCACCAGGCCCACCATCGGGGCCAGATGACAGTCCTAATGCGGCAAGCCGGCCTGCGTGTGCCGGGTATCTACGGCCCCGCCAAAGAAGAATGGGCCGCCTTTGGTCAAGAGCCGCTGCCTTAATCGATTGCCACCTCTATAAAGCTACCAGCAGACGCTGACGTAACGGTGTCCTTAATTATTGCAGTGTGTTTCTGGATACGAGGCCACGATGTCGATTTGATAACAATGATTGCAATTGTCCGGGCCTCTAAATTTTGTTGATAGCGGAGATTCTGGTCGGTGGTAGTGAGTATTTCATACTTTTCGTCTTCAGCGGCAGCAAGCAGTCGTCCGTTTTCCAGAGTTTGCCAACCGCGCTCGAAAGCGGTATCGACCAAGTGGCCGTCTAAATATCGTCTTAATGGCACCGGAGTTCCCTAGTCAAAAAGAATCTTCATACAGCGGTCAGTTGTGTAAGCGAGGCCAGTTCATGATCTAAAATAGCCGTAACCTGCTCACGCCTTACACCCGGAAACCAGTCAAGAAATTCATCAATCGAAGCACCGTCTTTAATATTTTCAAAAAACGCCGCGAGCGGCACACGGGTTCCCTTAAATACCCATTCGCCGCTGACCACGGCAGGGTTACGTTCGATGACGCCCGACAGGTTTGAAAGCTCAATGATACTCGTGCCCATTCTCCTGATATTACTACAACATTAGGTCAAATAGGTACGGCCTCGGATAGAGTTCTAACAAGTTTATGCCTTCGGATTTGAAATGAGCGTCCGAAAGGCATAAACTCATTTGTTTATTTTAGGCGATTTATTTATACCTGATGACCGCTATTACCGCCGAGATTGTCGAGCAGCACGGGCTGTCCCGCGATGAGTACGAAAAGATAATATCTTTGATGGGCCGCGAGCCCAATCTGACCGAACTTGGCGTTTTTAGCGTGATGTGGTCGGAGCATTGTTCGTACAAATCTTCGCGAGTTCACCTTAAACGTCTGCCTGTGACCGGCCCACGCGTCATTGTTCCGCCGGGCGAAAATGCGGGCGTTGTCGATATCGGCGACGATTGGTGCGTGGCATTTAAGGTCGAATCGCACAATCACCCAAGTTTTATCGAGCCGTTTCAGGGTGCGGCAACCGGTGTCGGCGGCATTCTGCGTGACGTCTTTACAATGGGCGCGCGGCCGATAGCGGCGATGAATAGTTTGCGGTTCGGGCCGATAAGCTCCCCTCCTTGCAAAGGAGGGGTGGCACCCGCTTCGGGTGACGGGGTGGTTTCTTTCGTCGCTAGTAAGAATCCACCCGCTAACGCAGGTGGTTCTGCCTTGATCGCCCGCAACCGCTCCATCCTCAAAGGGTGTGTTGAGGGCATCGGGCATTACGGCAACTGCTTTGGCGTGCCGACGGTAGGCGGCGAGGTCGTTTTTGACGAATCGTACAGTCTAAATCCGCTTGTCAATGCCTTTGCGCTCGGGATCGTTCGGAAAGATCAGATCTTTTTTGGCAAGGCGTCGGGAATCGGCAATCCGGTGCTTTATGCCGGTGCAACGACGGGCCGCGACGGCATCCACGGTGCGACGATGGCGTCGGCGGAGTTTGACGACGAAGCGTTAGAAAAACGGCCAACCGTGCAGGTCGGCGACCCTTTCCTCGAAAAGCTTCTGCTCGAAGCCTGTCTCGAAGCAATGCGCAGCGGTGCTATCGAGGGTATTCAGGATATGGGCGCCGCCGGACTGACAAGTTCGTCGGTCGAGATGGCTGCCCGTGCGGGCACCGGTCTCGAGATCGACCTGACGCTCGTCCCGCAGCGTGAAACCGGTATGACCGCGTACGAAATGCTGCTTTCAGAGTCGCAGGAGCGGATGCTGATAGTCGCCCGCGAGGGACATGAACGTGAAGTCGTCGAGATATTTAACAAATGGAACCTAGATGCCGTCGTCATCGGCAAGGTTGTGGAAGGCGACCGATTGAAGATAATGCACAACGGTGTCCTTGAGGCCGACTTACCGGTACAGGCACTCACCGACGAAGCCCCGAAATACAATCGGCCGATGGCACGTAAGGGAGAACCCCCTGCCTCAGCGGGGGGGAAATCGTTGCCGAATCGTACACCACCCGCTGACGCAGGTGGTTCTCCCTTGGGAGAAGCTTTGCAATTACTGCTTTCGTCTCCGAATATCTGCTCGAAACGCTGGGTTTATGAGCAATATGACACAATGGTGCGAACGAATACGGCGATCACGCCGGGAGCCGATGCGGCCGTTATACGCGTCAAAGAAACGCGGCGGGCGATCGCAATGTGCTTGGATGGGAATGGCAAATTTACGGCGATAAACGCCTATGAGGGAGCAAAACTCGCGGTCGCCGAGGCTGCCCGAAACGTCACTTGTGTCGGGGCTAAGCCCATTGCTGTCACCAATTGCTTAAATTTCGCTTCGCCTGAGCGGCCTGAGGTAATGCGTTCGTTTTCGGATGTGATTGACGGCATGACTGATGCCTGCAATGCCTTTGAAACGCCAGTCGTCTCGGGCAACGTGTCGTTTTATAATGAAACCGACGGCAAAGGCATCCTGCCGACGCCGGTCATTGGCATGGTCGGGCTTATTGACGACACGCGAAAACTAGTCACGCACGGCTTTAAGAACGAAGGCGATATTATCGCCATCTTGGGCGAGGCGCGTGATGACCTGGCGGCGAGCGAATATGCTCAGACGATAGCCGGTCTTACGACCGAACAGCTTATCGAAAACGGCATTTGTCCTACAGTTGACCTCGAACAGGAAAAACTCGTCCAGAATACGCTGCTCGCACTGATTGACGAAAACCTCATCAATT
>Ga0138256_10001704_pt1 | contig 23703 bp, 14 predicted proteins | sample KNB2016incub_MG_FD_105486 | JGI IMG/M metagenome (GOLD analysis project Ga0138256, IMG submission 105486) | Active sludge microbial communities from wastewater in Klosterneuburg, Austria - KNB2014incub_MG | ecosystem: Engineered > WWTP > Activated sludge > Unclassified | place: Austria... | reverse complement strand
AATTTCTAGACTTCAGGGATCAATAAAAAATGATTTTGATGTTAAACAAAAAAGAATTTTTGAAAAACTTAATATTGTAAGACACGATTTAAGAATTTCACTTAAACCTGAAAATGAATCTTATAAAGAACTTGTTAAATTAATTAATAATGAATCATTTGATAATTATTCAATTGAAGTTTTTGCTCCCAATGGAAAACTGATTGCCTGGAATCAGACTATTGCTATTAACCAGGATGAATTATTTCCGTTAAGTTTTCCTTTAGGCGAAACATATTTTCTTCCCAACGATCTGCTTACTTATTTATCAGTTATCGACACCGTAGATATACAATCTGATATTTTTTACATTGCAATATCAACACCCATTGAAGAACACTTAACCCTTAATAATCAATATGCAGACAATGTAAGTTTTGCAAAAGAGATTTCGGAAAAATATCAAATTGAAGTTTCGACTGATTATACTCCATACAATGAACGAACAAAAGATGGACGAAAATTCTCCTTCGAATTATTAAATCTAAAAGAAAACAAAGTTGGACTTATTACTTTTCAAAAACCTTTGTTAAGTAATTCCATTAATCAGATAAAAGAAACATCTTCTAAAATACAATCATTACTAGTTGTTATCGGATTGATATTTGTTGGATTTGGATTAAACACTGATTTTAGAAAATTAAACTCGTATTTATTTAGATTTATTTTAATACTGATTTATCTTGTTATTTTAAGAGCATTAATTTTTGTTTTTGGTTTCCCTACCAATTTTGTTTCGGGGCCTCTTTCCGATCCTTCATATTTTTCTTCACCTTTTGGATGGGGAATAATAAAATCACCAATTGAATTTTTAACAACAATATTGTTTGTAGTTCTAATTGCAATTCAATTTTTTAGGTATACAAGAGAATATTTATATGCTGAACACAAAAAGAAAACTAATTATTTGGGAGTTGTGTCCGCACTTATTCTTTCTGTGGTTGTTTTCTTATTGATTAGAGCGATTAGTGCTTCAATCAAAAGTGTAATATTTGATTCCACAATACGATACTTTAAAGAACCAAATATTTTACCTGATGTACCAGCATTAGTAATGAATTTGAATATTCTACTTTTAAGCTTTGCAGTTGTAATGGCAATAATTGGAATAATAAATTTAATGTTTAGGTTTTTAAATCTTGCAGTTGATAAAATAAATCGTCCTTTAATTATCGTTGTAACATTAGTAATAGTAGCAATAACCTCAATATCATTTTATCTCAGTAAAGAACCTTTAATAACTCCATTTATGCTTGCAATATTTATTGCGCTATTAATCTTATTGTACTATCAGGTTATTATTCGCAATCGATATTCAGTCTATAATTATTTATATGTCCTTTTAATTGGATCTATCATTTCTATTTCGTTGTTAAATTATTTTAATACAAAACTTGAAAGAGAATCACTCAAAACAACTACATGGGAAATAAATCGTGCTGATGATAATCTGCTTTCATTTATGGTTGAAGAAACATTAAGAAATATTCAAAATCAAAATAAAATTGTAGATGTTTTTGGTGATAGATATGCAAACTATGATGCTTTAGCATTTAAACTTTGGGGAAAAAGTGTAATGCAAAGAGAATCATTAAACTCTGGTGTAAGATTTTACAATAAAGATAGAAATCTTTTGGGCGAATATACAGTTGGATTAAATCCTGATGATGAAGTATTTAAATTTATAAGCCAGGATAATCAGATTGAAGTTGTAGAGATTAAAAGTGACAAAGAAAATAGTGCGAATTATTTTTCTGGTATAATAAAATTGGAAGAAAGAGGAATAACACAAGGCTACATTTCTGCATTTGTAAGCTTTGATATAAAATCAATTGGTGCTTCAGATTTTCCTGATTTTATAGAATCTAACCTTGCTATACTTAATCGAGTTATAGATGTTAAAAAGTTAAAAATATTTCAGTTTAATGATGATAAATTAACTCAGGTTTATGGCGATATTTATCCTTCGCGTGATCAAATAAAACAAATACTCAATTCAAAACTTGATTCTATTTACAATGATGCCTGGTTAAAACTTAAATTTGATACAGAGAATTATGAAGCTTATTTACTTAAAACATCTACAGAAAATTCCGATGTTTTTACTACTGTTGCCGTTGAGGAAAAAGCTTTTTCATGGAATCTTTTTAATTTCTTTAAAATCTTTATTGTTCATTCGCTATTTATAGTTATAGCATTTGTTCTGATACTTGTAAGCAGATTAAAGAAAATTAATCTTAGCTTTAAATCAAAATTACTTTTTGCATTTTTAATAATCTCAATTATTCCTGTTGTTGTTCTGGCTTTTTATAATACAAAAATCGTAAGTGAAAGAGCTAAAGAAGGCATATTTAGCGAACTTAGTCAACGAGCAGATTACGTTGAAAAACATTTAAGTAGTCAACTGGAAAAAAATAAAACGAGAGAAATTGTGACTGCGTCTCAAAACGTTTCTAGTGAATTAGGAATATCATTTTCGCTTTATGCTTCAACTGATCAAATATTTAATTCACAGGATATATATAACAGGATTGGACTATTTAATCATAAATTAAATCCGCAAGCTTATTATCATCTTAATTATTTAAGATATCAGGAATATGTTGCCTCTGAGAAGTTGAACAACTATAAATACGATTCATATTTTAGATTTATCAATCTCAATGGTAACGATTATATTTTGTCGGTTAATGATGCTTTTAATAAAATTAGAACATCGCTTACTACAACGGAAATAAATGTTGTGATATTCGGGATCTATTCTTTTGCTGTAATAATTATAATTGTTATTAGCACTTTTTTTGCAAACCAGATATCGCAACCAATTCAAAGACTGACTGAAGCCACAGATGCTGTTTCTAAAGGCGATTTGAATGTAAAGATAAAGCATAATGAACGTGGTGAGTTAAAAGATCTACTTGATGGTTTTAACCAAATGACTTCTGAACTTAAGAAAAATCAGATAGAACTTGCTGAAATGGAACGAGAAGCAGCATGGAAAGAAATGGCTAAGCAAGTTGCCCACGAAATAAAAAATCCATTAACTCCAATGAAATTGGCTTTGCAACAACTTATTATTTCTTATAAAGATAAGAGTAAAGATTTTGATAAACATTTTGAAAAAATTTCCGGAACAGTTTTAAATCAAATAGATAATCTAAATCAAATTGCTTCTGAGTTTTCCAGATTTGCAAAAATGCCAAGTCTTAAAATTGAAACTCTTGATATGCTGCCTTTGCTAAATGATACTGCAAATATGTTTATCCATGAAAAAACTGAAATACAAATAAATGCATTGTTAACTAAAGCAGTAGTTGATGCAGATTTAAGCCAGCTAAGACGAATGTTTATCAACTTGATTAGAAACTCAATGCAAGCAAATGCAACAAAAATATCTATTAAAGTTGTAGATGATAAAATAAATTACAAAGTATTGTTTAGTGATAATGGTAATGGAATAAAAGATTCAGAAAAAGAAAAAATATTTGATGATAATTTTACTACTAAAAAACAGGGAATGGGATTGGGATTAAGTCTTGCAAAAAGATTTATGACAAGTATTAACGGTGAAATAAAGTTAAATTCAAGCTCACCTCAGGAAACAACTTTTGAAATTATTTTCCCGATAAAATCCCGATCCATAACTAAGTAATGAGTACACTTACTCCACATCAATCATTAGCTTTAAGTACTAAAGGACATTTAGCGTTAACAGCAAATGCCGGTTCCGGAAAAACTTTTGTGCTTGCTAGAAAATATCTTGATGCACTTGTTAAAGATAAGCTTGATATATCAAGTGTTGCTGCAATTACTTTTACAGAAAAAGCTGCAAGCGAATTATACTTAAAAATATCAATATTAATTGATGAGAAACTTAAAGAATGCAAAGACTTAGCAGACAAAAAACAATTAGAAAAAGTACGCAGACAATTAGTTTCAGCTAATATTTCAACTATCCACTCATTCTGCATTAGTATTCTAAGAGATTATCCAGTAGAAGCTCAACTTGATGCAAGGTTCATTCCAATTGATGAAAAATTGTCTGAAGAATTGATTGAACTATCAGTTGAGGAAATGATTCGTTCTTCTTTTAATGATGAGCTGGTAAGTGAAGAACTTAAATATCTTATAAGAATATTTGCTTCAAAGTCTAAACTACAGAATCAAATAGTAAAACTGATTAAGAATCGCAAAAATGTTTTTACTTTGCAAGAAAACATTTATTCTTTGGATGAAAAAACAATTGCTGATTACTTTTCAAAAAGCTTTGCAGATGGGTTTATAAATATTTGGAAGCAAAAAGAAAACGATTTTATTAAACTTATTCAGATTATCAATTCTCATGTATTGGAAGATGATAATTCAAATAAAATTGCTTTGGATATTCAATCAGAAATAAATGAATTGAATCATCAGAACAACGTTTACTCAATATTAAACGCTATCAAGAGCATAAAGCTATTAGCATTTACAGATAGGTTTACAATCAGAAAACGTGGATATTTATCGAATGATTTAAGTAAACTTCTTGTGAATGAAATACAAGAAATGGAATCTATAATTGATGAGTTTAAGAATTTCGATTTTCTTGAAAACTCAAATGATGTTGAATTTGAATTAGCCAGATTTGGTAAAACATTTCTATCATTTTTTGATTATGCTTTAAGGAATTATGAAACAAAGAAAAGGGTTGATGGATACATAGACTACGAAGATATTTTGCTCCACACCAAATTATTATTACAAAACATTAATGTCCAAAAAAGTCTTGCTAAAAAGTTCAAATTATTAATGGTTGATGAATTTCAAGATACGAATGAGATTCAGTATCAAATATTTTTACCAATTCTTGATGAGTTAAAAAGCGGAAGACTGTTTATTGTTGGTGATGAAAAGCAAAGTATCTACAAATTTCGGGATGCTGAAATTGCAATATTTAATCTTACCAGGAATGATATAAAAAAATCTGTTGGTGTTGCTAATCTTTTAGTTCTGCCCGATAGTTTTAGAATGGCACCATATATTTGTGCTTTTTGTAATCATATATTTAAAGAATTATTTAAAGAACCAGATGAACAGTTTGGTGAGGTACCAGCTACTGATTTAGTTTGCGCAAGAGTTGACGATACAAAAGGTAAAGTGGAATTTCTTGTCTCTAAAATTGATGAAGATGTCACCTCATTTTCTGAGGCAGAATTAATAGCCGGCAAAATATTGGAAATCATGAAGGAAGGGAATTATTCGTATAATGATATTTCTATTCTTGTGAGAAAACGAAAGCACTTTACGGATTTAGAAAAAATATTTTTGAAATATGAAATTCCTTTTACAATAATTGGCGGGCGTGGTTTTTACCAAAGGCAAACAATTTCGGATATATATAACTATCTATCATTTTTGGCGGATAAAAATAACAACACCGCTTTAGTTGGAGTGTTACGTTCACCATTTTTTAGTATTTCTGATTCAAAATTATATGATTTGTCTCTTGAATCTTCAAGAAGCTACTGGACAAAATTGAAAAATATTGTTGATGATGAAGAAATTGTTGATGCCTTTAATATTCTTAAAGAAAATCTTGCTCTAAGTAGCTCAATCAGTTTGCCACAAATAATTTATAAAATTATTACTGATAAAAATTATCTCTCAATTTTATCCGCAAGAAATGATGGTGAGCAGGAAGTTTCAAACATTGCAAAACTTGTTAATATTGCAAGAAATTTCAACGCATCGGGATTTAGAAATCTTTATGATTTCTTAAATTATTTAAAAGATTCAATCGCAAATCAAGACGATGAATCACAAGCTGGAATATCATCGAATAATAATGCGGTACAAATGATGACAATTCATCAATCTAAGGGTTTAGAATTCCCGATTGTATTCCTTGTTAAAACAGAAGAGAGTGGATTATCAAGTTCAATAAAATCTGGCGAAGTTAAAATCGATAAAAATTTTGGATTGTTAACTAAAGTTCCGCTTAATCAAAATTATTTTGAAGATTATAATTCTGCGCCCATCACAGCGTTGCATAATTATTACGAAGAAAAGAAAAATAATGCAGAGTTAAAAAGGCTGCTTTATGTTGCTGTTACACGTGCTAAAGATGAGTTATATATTACATCAACAATAAAAAAAGAGTCAGTTTTTAAGAAAGATTCTTTTCTCAATCTTATGAGTTCGGCATTAAGAAATGATTTTAATTCTGCTGAAATATTTATAAAAGAGAAACTTGAATTATTAAGCTTGGAAAATGATAAGTATATAAATCGCGATGAAAATATTCAACTTTCAATTCCAATTACAACTGAGATAAATTTTACTGAGCAGCCTAAAAAATTCATTGAAAAAGTAAATGTAAAAGTGGATGTAAATATCTCAGCATTGGCTTCACAGGAAAAAGGTGAGATCATTTCTGCTTCTAAAGTATCAATATATAGCCAATGTCCTCTGAAATATCTACTCACATATGATTATGGTTTTAGTAAGCTTAATTCAGATTATAAAACTCACGACAACAAATCATTTCAAAATTATATAAATGATTTTCCAGAAGATGAAGATAATTTATTAGATTATAAATTTGAATCTACCGCAACTAAAGTGCAAAGTAGTGATACTGCTTTGTATGGTAAAATATTTCATAAAGTAATGGAAGAATCTGTATCATTTGAAAAACTTGATGACTTTATTAAATATCAAGTGGAATCTAATATTGTAAATTCTTCAGAACCAGAAATTTTAATAAATCGATTAAAAAATGATTTAAGTAATTACTACAAATCTAAAACTTGGGAAGAAATTTCTAAATCTAAAAATTATAAAAATGAATTTGAGATTTACGTTAAAGAAAATGATTATTATTTACACGGAATTATCGATAAAATAATATTTATAGAAAATAAAGTATTGATTTATGATTATAAAACTGATGAAATCGATAAAAAAGAAATTAAAAAACACTCTGAATATTATTTAATGCAATTGAAATTTTATTTATATATTGCAAGCAGGTTATTTACTCAGTTTAACACTTTTCAGGGTAGTTTGATTTTTATAAAACATCCCGATGATATTGTTACCCTAAGTTTTAGTAAGGATGAAATTAAAAATCTTGAAAAAGAAATAGCTGTTATAATTGAATCAATAAGAAATAAAAATTCTGAGAAAAATTATAGCCATTGTAAAGTTTGTTCGTTTTCCAGTTCATCAAATAAATGTATCATCAATTAAGGGGAATCCTCAGATAAGGTTCTATTATGAAAAAACAAATAACACAAGTTAGAGATATTGCCGAAATTGAAAAGCAATTATTGCAAACTCAATCAGGCATATTATGTATTCATCTTTCAAACGAAAAGCTCATGCAAATCGCTTGCAATTTCGTTTATCTTGATAAAAATATTTACACTTATCTTGACAGTACTGATGAAAATTACGAATATGTTAAATATGGTTCCGCCGGAAGTTTTTCAATATCTGCAAATGAAAATATTAAAAAATCAAATGAACTTTCTTATAAGTTATCTTTTATAACCATTAACGGCGAGATAAAAGATATTGATGATAATAAACTTAGTGAACAGATAACTGAATTATACAGGCTAAAATATTCAGCGCAAATTGATGCAAATGTGTATGTAGTGAGTGAAAATTTAAAACCTGTTATTCTGGATACAAATGAAATAAAAGCTTTAATAGAAGTGGGAATTTAAGTCTAAATCTTTGTGTGCATTTTTTTTAGAGATGATGTCATTTTGCATAGATGTCATCTCTTTATTTTTATAATAATGATTCATTAATTTATTCTCTACTTAACTAAGGAGAATTATCTTGTTAAACTACGTTTGGATCTCTTTATTATTCCTTGGCCTCGCATCCGCATTATTTATAGATATTTCAGACCTCACAGGAAATAAATACAACAATGATGTTCCACTATCTGTTACTATTAAATCTACAGATGTAAAATCTTCAGGTGGATTTAATTGTGAGGTGAATATCACAAAAGAAAGTTTTAATAAATTCTTTAAAGCACAACAAAAAGAAAATGTTATTGTAAAAGCAGTTGGCTCATTTACCGATAATAAAAAAGCAATTCAGCTTTATGTTAAAACTGAGGAGAACACTCCTGAAAATCTTATCCAGGTTGCAAAAGCTTCCGGTAAAGATGATGACATACTGGCACGAGCTAGCATAATTTCTAAACAGGATAGCGTTACTTATTTATCAAAAGTTTATTTTGAAAAAATTAGTTTCTTATCGATGAAACGTGTTACAAATGATTCAATTAATATTGCAGGAACAGCAGTTGAAATTGCATTGGGTTTAATTGGAATTATGGCAATGTGGCTTGGTGTGATGAAAGTTGCTGAACAAGCAGGATTGATAAAAATTATTGCAAGCTGGCTTAGACCTGTTACAAAAAGATTGTTTCCTGAAGTTCCACCTGATCATCCGGCAGTTGGCTCAATGGTTATGAATATTTCTGCAAATATGCTTGGACTGGGAAATGCTGCAACTCCGTTTGGATTAAAGGCTATGGAAGAGTTGGATACATTAAATCCAAATAAAGGAACAGCAACTAATTCTATGGTTACATTTTTAGCAATTAACACTGCGGGAATGACAATTATTCCAGCAACTGCAATTGCAATTCGTGCTGCTGCCGGTAGTGCTGATCCAACAATTATAATTGCTACTTCATTATTTGGTTCAACTTGCGCAACGATAACCGGGTTAACAGTTGCAAAACTTTTTGAGAGATTTCCGATTGAAAAAAATGGCTATGGAAGTTGGTTCAAAAGTAATCTTAAATTCTTGATTACAGTTCTTTCGATGATTTCTGTTTTGATTTTAACATTTGCAACAGGATTTTCATCTGTAATTGCTTCTGCATTTAGTTTTCTTCCTCCAACATTTTTTAAAGATATGATTCAGATTGTATCAACTTTGGCAATTCCATTTTTCATTTTTGTTTTTATTGGATACGGTGTAATCAAAAAAGTAAAAGTTTATGAACAGTTCGTTGAAGGGGCAAAAGAAGGATTTAATATTGCAATAAGAATTATTCCATACTTAGTTGCAATGCTTGTAGCAATTGCAATTTTTAGAGCAGGTGGTGCGATGGATAACTGGTTAATTCCATTGTTGCGTATAGTTACAGATCCAATTGGAATGCCCGCAGAAGCTCTTCCAATGGCGCTGATGAGACCATTATCCGGCAGTGGCTCACTTGGAGTAATGGCAGATATAATTGCTGTTCACGGTGCTGATTCTTTTATAGGAATTTTAGTTTCAACTTTCTTTGGAAGTTCTGAAACCACATTTTATGTACTTGCAGTTTACTTTGGTGCAGTAAATATTAAAAACACTCGCCATGCTTTAGCAGCAGGTTTAGCAGCTGATATCGCAGGAATGTTAGGTGCTTTGTTTATTGTTAAGTTATTATTTGGATAAGTAGATGAAAGTATTTGTAACAAGAGATATCCCTTTTATTGGAATTGATTTGCTTAAGAAAAAAGGTTTTGATGTTTCTGTTTATAAAAAAGATCAACCAATTTCTAAAAATGAACTTGTTAAATCTGTAAAAAATTGTGATGGGGTGATTTCTATGTTGTCTGATAAATTTGATAAAGAAATTATTGATTCGATGGATCGATGCAAAGTGATAGCCAATTATGCAGTTGGATTTAATAATATCGATATTGAATATGCAAAGAGCAAAGGAATTATTGTTACCAATACTCCTGATGTTTTAACCGATTCAACTGCTGATCTTACCATTGCACTTGTACTTTCTTGTGCTAGAAAAATTTCTGAATCAGAAAAATTAGTAAGAGATAAAAAATTTGTTGGATGGAAACCAAAATTACTTTTGGGAATGGAATTGCGAAATAAGTATTTTGGAATTCTTGGTGCTGGTAGAATCGGAACTAAAGTTGCAAAAAGAGCACATTCTTTTGGCTGCAAAATAATTTATTATTCAAATTCTAAAAACGATTTTCTTGAGACTGATTTAAAAGCAAAGAAAATGTCGCTTAACTCAATTCTAAAAAAATCTGATATAATTTCTTTGCATATACCTTTAAATAAGAAATCAAAAAATCTTTTAAGCAAAGAAAAGTTAGCTTTGTTAAAACCATCTTCAATATTTATAAATACAGCGCGTGGAGAAATAGTTGATGAATCCTACTTGACTAAGATGCTAAAGCAAAATAAAATTGCATCTGCAGGATTTGATGTTTACCAAAATGAACCAAATCTAAACAAAGAATTTTATGAACTGAAAAATGTAGTTTTATTACCACATATTGGCAGCGCAACAGTCGAAGCCAGAAATAATATGTCATTACTTGTAGCAAAAAATGTTATCGCAATTTTATCAGGAAAACAAGCAATTACTCCGGTTTAATTTTCACTTATTTTGATTGCTAATCAGATATACCAATCGTAATTTTGAAACAAAAAAAGAGAAGTTTACATGAGATTTGGAATACCAAAAGAAACTCTTTATGAAGAAAAAAGAGTTGCATTAGCTCCCGCAGGAGTAGATGCTTTAGTAAGGGCCGGTCACACAGTTTATATACAAAGTGGAGCAGGCGAGGGAAGCCATTTTAGCGATGAAGAATATCGTAAAACTGGAGCACAAATAGTTTATTCCGCCGAAGAGGCGTTTACAAGAGCCGAAGTGGTTGTAAAGGTAGCAGTACTTTCTGAAACAGAAGCAGATTTGCTTCAAGAAAATCAAACTCTTTTTTCATTTCTTCATCTTGCAATAGGTAAAAGAAAAATTATTGATCAATTGCTTAAGAAAAAAATTACCGCAATTGGTTATGAGTTGATTGAAGAAGAAGATAGGCTTCCTGTTTTACATTCAATGAGTGAAATTGCCGGTCAGCTTTCAATACAGGTTGCTGAGAGATATCTTGAAAGTTTTAGTGAAGGTGGCAGAGGAATTTTACTTGGTGGTATTACAGGAGTTGCTCCTGCCGCGGTTGTTATTCTTGGGGCAGGTGTTGTTGGAGTTACAGCAGCACGCGCTGCACTTGGCAGAGGTGCCCAGGTAATTGTGATTGATAAAGATTTAAATCGATTAAGAAATATTGATCTTAACTTTAGAAAAAATGTTACGACAGTTGTTGCAAATCCTTACACAATTTCTCGCGGAGTACGTTTTGCAGATGTTTTGATTGGTGCAGTTTTAATTAAGGGTGAAAAAGCTCCCAACATTGTTACCGAAGCGATGGTTAAAGAGATGAAAAAAGGTTCTGTAATTGTAGATGTTTCGATTGATCAAGGTGGTTGCATTGAAACCAGTCATATTACAACTCAATCGGATCCAGTTTACAGAATGCATGATGTAATACATTATTGCGTTCCAAATATGCCGGCAATTGTATCCCGTACAGCAAGTTATGGATTGAACAATGCATCACTTAGTTATATTCAAGATATTGCAGAAAATGGTTTATCAAATGCTTTGCTGGGTGATTCAGGATTATCAAAAGGCGTTTGTACTTATAATGGTTATTGCTGCAATGAATCTATTGCACATACTTTTAATGTAGAGTATAGAAGATTACATATTTTTTCCAGTAATTAGTTTTTAAAAGTTTATATAAAGATTTGAATTATTAAAAAGAGAATTTGAAATGACATCAACAGAAGAAATAATAGCAAAAAATCCAATACCAACTAATTTACTTCGTATGTATAATCAAAAATTAGTTAGCTCTGATGAAGCAGTTAAGCATATAAAATCCGGTGATAACGTAATTGTTCAGCCAGGTTGTGCGGTACCTTCAGAATTAGTAAGAGCTTTAGTGCGTAGAAAAGATGAACTTGAAAATGTAACAATGTATCATATTCTTATAGTTGGAGAATTACCTTATCTGCAACCAGGCATGGAAAAACATTTTAAGCATAAAGCATTTTTTATAGGAGCTAATGCAAGAAAATCAGTTAATGAAGGAAGATCCGAGTTCATTCCAATATTTTTATATGAAGTTCCTTTACTATTTAAATTAGGTAGAATACAAACTGATGTAGCGTTGGTAAATGTTTCTCCGCCCGATGAACATGGTTTTTGCAGTTATGGTGTTGATGTTGGGACAATTAAAACTCCGGCAGAAAAATCGAAAATAATTATTGCGCAAATAAATAAACATCAGCCAAGAACACTTGGTGATTGCTTTATCCATATAAATAAAATTAATTATATAGTTGAGTATGATGAACCGTTAAAAGAACTTCCACAGGTTGATCCTGATGCAACTCCGGAAGTTTTAGCAGTGTTTGATAAAATAGGACAGAATGTTGCAAATCTTATTGAAGATGGTTCTACATTACAAATGGGTATTGGCGCAATTCCTGATTCGGTTATGAAATATTTATTTAATAAAAAAGATTTGGGAATTCATACAGAAATGTTTTCTGATGGAATGATTGATCTTGTTGAGGCTGGTGTAATTAATGGAGAAAAGAAAACACTTCATCCAGGAAAAATTATTGCTGGTTTTGTTTTAGGAACAAGACGAGCATATGATTACATTGATAACAATCCGGTTTTTGAGTTTCATCCGCAAGAATATGTAAACGATCCATTTATCATTGCAAAGAATAATAAAATGGTTGCAATCAATTCTGCATTAGAGATTGATCTTACAGGACAGGTTTGTGCTGATTCTATAGGCACAAGATTGTATTCCGGTATTGGTGGGCAAGTTGATTTTATTCGTGGTGCTTCAAAATCTGAAGGAGGAAAACCAATAATCGCACTTCCTTCATCAACTAAAGATGATAAAATATCACGTATCGTTCCTACATTAAAAACCGGTGCTGGTGTTGTTACATCAAGAGGTGATGTTGATTATGTTGTTACTGAGTACGGCGCTGTAAATTTATGGGGAAAAACTATTCAGGAAAGGGCTAAAGCATTAATCTCTATAGCTCATCCAAAGTTTAGAGACGAATTGACAAAGTACGCAAAAGAAACTTTTTACATTTAAATAAAAATGGTTGCTGTAATCGGTGATGTTCATGGTTGTTTTTATACACTGCAAAATCTTGTAGAAAAAATTCGTGCAAAATATCCTGATATTAAAATTTATTGTGTTGGAGACTTAGTTGATCGTGGTAATTACAGTCTTGAAGTAATTGATTATGTTCTTTCGGAGAGTATTGAGTTTACGAAGGGAAACCACGATTTGATGTTTTATGCATTTTACCGTGATCCTAACACATCAATGGCAAAAAACTGGATTCAGAATGGAGCCGCCACAACTATTGAATCATACATTAACAATGTTGAAAAGCGTGATGAACATTTAAATGTAATTTACAATGCTCCATTATTTATTAATACAGTAGATTGCTTCATTTCACATGCAGGCATATCCAAATTTTATCAAAAATATTTAAAAGAATATTTTCTCAACGATCTTGTTTCATTAAAAAATCTACTCGAATCAGACTTATTTGAAAATCATAGTGTAATATGGTGTCGTCAAAATTTAATGAATATTGGGAAACTTCAAATTGTTGGGCACACTCATCGCAAAGACACATTTTATGATCATGAATCAAATACGGTGTATCTTGATACTACAGCATTTGGATTAAACAAACTTACTGCAGCGATAATTGAAAATAGTAAAGTGATTGAAATGATTGAGCAACCTACTTTTAAAGATGATTCCGATAGTAGATGGAAATATTATTTATAAAAATAGAATTGTATGGGAATTGAAATCGAAAGAAAATATTTAGTTAAGTCGGATGAGTGGAAATCTTCAGGAGTTAAAAAGCTTTATCAACAAGGATATTTGTTGATTGATAAAACAAAAACAATACGAGTTAGAACAATTGAAGACACAGCATATTTAACAATCAAAGGTGCTTCATCTGGTATTAGTAGAAGCGAGTTTGAATATGAAATCCCTGTTGAGGATGCAAAATTTATGTTAGCCAATCTTTGCGAAAAACCAATTATTGAAAAGTATAGAACCAAAATTGAGTTGAACGAATTGATTTGGGAAGTTGATGAGTTTGTTGGTGACAATACAGGATTAATTATTGCAGAAGTAGAATTAAAGAATGAATATCAAAAAATAGTTTTGCCAGATTGGATTGGTGAAGAAGTGAGTGGAAATCCTAAATACAACAATTCTTATCTTGTAAAAAATCCATATAAAAACTGGAATGATTAGATTAAAAATTATGAGAATTAAATTATATTACACATCCTTTTTTGTGTTGTTGATTGTATCCAGTTTTAGCTGCGATGATCCTAATACAACAAAACCTGAAATAAAAACTTTAAATCCAATTATTGAAATTGATCTTTCCAATATTTTATCAGAGCCTTCCGGGATTGTCTATAACTCAACAAATAATTCATTCTATATTGTATCTGATACAACATCAAAAATATTTGAAATAAATCTTAACGGTAATTTGATAAAAGAAATATTGGTTACTGCTAATGATCTTGAGGGAATTACTTTGTCATCAAACAATGATACAATTTATGTTGTTGAAGAATCTGATAATCTAATTACAAGTTTTTTGTTAAACGGTAATAAGATTAATTCTTTCATTAAAGATGTTTCTACAAATTCTGCAAATGGTCTTGAGGGAATTGCTTTTGATAATTTGAGAAATCTGTTTGTGACCAACGAAAAGCTTCCAAAATATCTTATAAAATTAAAGAATCAAGTTGAACTTGGCTCATATGAAATTAATGCTGTCGAGGATCTATCAGACATTTGTTATGATACTGCATTAGATTGTTTTTGGTTAATTAGTGATGAATCAAAAAAAATTATTAAACTTTCTAAGACCGGTGTTGTTTTATCAGAATGGTTGATCCCTTTTAACAAAGGTGAAGGAATTACATTGGTTCAAGATAAAATGTACATTGTTCGAGATTCAGATTCTAAAATGTACGTGTTTAATAAGCCGAGTTGAAATTACATTGTAAAAAAACAATTTAAAATTGTGATTAAGAGACAAAAAATGCACGGCCATGATTTGTATTATTCACTTGAATGTTTATTAGAATTGTATCGTCTAATATTCACAAGTTTTAATTAAAATATTATTAGGAGTAAATCAGTAAAAATTATGAAGAAAAATATTTTACATTCAGTTTTTGTTTTATTAACTCTACTGATGATTAGCAATTCGTATGCTCAATCTCCAGTTAGACTAAACGAAATATTTTCAAGAGCAACTTCCCCCGATTTAGATTGGATGGAAATCTATAACACTTCTGCTACTGCTTTTGATATGAGCGGATATAAAATTTATGATTCTGGTGGACAATCTGGAACAAAACCCAAAAAGGAATTTCCAGTAGGTTCAATAATCCCAGCAAATGGATTTTTAGTGATCGTTACCGATGATACTTCGGAAAGTGGATTCGGGTTATCAAGCAGCGGAGAGCAAGTATGGTTAGAAGATACAGGCGGAACTATTGTTGACGAGATAACATTTCCGGCTTTAGCAGTTACCGAATCGTATGGAAGAATTCTAGATGGCGGAACCTGGCAAATATTATCAACAATTACTCGTGGTATCTCAAACGTTATTTTAAGTGTTAATTATGTTTTTGCAAACGAGGTTTACTCAAGAGGAACTACAAATGATCCTGATTGGATAGAAATTTATAATACATCATCTACCTCTATAGATATTAGTGGATATAAGATCTATGATAGTGGTGGACAAGCAGGTACGAAGCCTAAAAAAGAATTTCCTATTGGTTCATCAATAGCTGCAAATGGATTTTTAGTAATAGTTACTGATGATACTTCAGCAAGTGGATTTGGAATTTCAAATTCTGGGGAAACTGTTTGGATAGAGAACAATTCAGGAACATTAATAGATTCAGTTGTAATTCCGGCATTACAAACATCAGAATCTTACAGTAAAATTCCAGATGGTGCGGTATGGTATATTACTGGAACCGTTACAAAAGGCATAACTAACATTTATTCAAGCACTTCAGATATTGTTATGAATGAAATTTATTCAAGAGGTTCAAATGATAATCCGGATTGGATTGAGATTTATAATTTATCAGCATCATCAGTTGATTTAACTGGTTACAAAATTTATGATAGTGGCGGACAAACTGGAACAAAACCAAAAAAAGAATTTCCTGCTGGATCAATAATTCCCGCAAATGGATTTCTTGTAATAATTACAGATGACACTTTGGATAGCGGTTTTGGGTTATCAAGTAGTGGTGAAGAGGTTTGGTTAGAAGATACAACAGGAACAGTAATTGATAATGTAACTTTCTTAGCTATGGCTGATACTCAATCTTATAGTAGAATTCCTGATGGTAATTCTAATTGGCAGTTAACAGATTATATCACAAAAGGATTTGCAAACACTATTACTAGTGTTGATGATATGGGAAATTCTATATTAGATTATATGCTATATCAAAACTATCCTAATCCATTTAATCCTGCTACAAGAATAGAATACTCATTACCTGTTGAAAGCAATGTTAAGATAGTAGTTTATAATTTGATTGGAGAAGTTGTTAAAGAATTAATTAATTCTAATCAGCTTAGTGGTAAGCATTCAGTCTCTTTTAACGGAGTAGATTTATCAAGTGGAGTTTATTTTTATTCAATATCTGCGGTATCTTTAGATGGTTCAAAATCTTTTAACAACACTGCAAAAATGATCCTTCTTAAATAAAATATACTAATTATCTGTTCTTTAAAAGCTCATCAATTAAAGATGAGCTTTTTTATTTTCATCAAAAAGAAAAATTAAACATCTGTTCGAAATGAATTGAATCCGAATTTAAGTGATACTGTTGATACGATTATTGAGATGATTGTTAAAACCAAACTAGTAAATAATAAATTTATCGATGAATGTTTTATACCGTTCCCTAAATATTCAAAATAGCTGAACACAGGGATAAATAAAATTGCAATTAACAAAACCAGGTAAAGTAAAGTAAACAGAAATGTAATTGAGGCTCCTTGCGATGATGCTAATCTAATAGCATTTTTTTCTTTGAAGTTTGAAAAAATTCCACCCATACCAAAATTTAAACTTACCAGTGTTATGGTTGTAATAGCTGCATTAAGTTGAGCTATAATTGCTAATTGAGCAGGGAATTGATAGTTTGAAAAAAATGTAATCAACTGGGCAATAAAAAAAATTATTGTAAAGTATATCAACAATCTTTTAGACAATAATTGATTAAAATTTATTGGGGCACTTCTAATTTTCCAGAGAGCTTCACCTTCAAGGCTTATTAAAGGGAATACAAATCTTAGTGATAATGATGCAACAAGAAATACATTAAATAAAGTTACCACCAGATATATAATTGTTTTCAAGTATTGGTTATATACATCAAGGACGATTATATCAATTCCGGAAATGCTTGAAATAAAAATTGATATTAAAAATATCATAACTAATAAATGCGCCCACTGATTTGGTTCTCTAAAAAATAACCAGAATTCTCTTTTGATAATTGTTTCATTAAAAACATTTAATCTGGATTTTCTCTCAAATCCAAAAAATAAAACCTTTTCCTTTTTTCTGGATTTTAATTCAGCATTTATATTTAACGATGTTAACCATGTTTGATAAAACCATTTTTTTGCAAGTAATAATGCAATAGAAAAAACAACGATAGATGTAATAATATTTACATAAATAAAAGGCAATGCTCTTTCTAATCTACCTTCCGAAATCCAATATAGTGCTTCTGCAATCCAATAATTTGGTAAAAGTTTTACCAAATCATTTTCTAAAAATCCAAAGTATTGATCTATATGCGGATAATAATCAAATACTTGTTTAATTAATTTCATTGGATTGCTTACATAATAAGAAGTAATTACACCAACAAAATAAAGTAAAGCTACAAGGCTAAGCACTTTTTTAATTCCCCATTTGGAAGCAAGTTTTAGAATTGTTAAAAGTACAATTACTCCAATTGAACCAGCAGTAAACATAAACGGTAAAATCAAAAAGAATAGAATAAAAGGGTAAAGCCATAAACTAAAATTAAAATAATTTCCATAACCAAATAACACTGCAACAATAATCAATAACAAAGTTGTTGAACTGTAAAAAAAGTTATCCAAAAATTTTATTAAAAATATTTTTGTAAACGATATTGGTTTTGTTATTAAAAATAAAACTTCTTTTGATTTGTAAAGAGTTGAGTATGATACAACCATGTTGCCAACATTTATAGCAATAAAAAAAATAGACAACACTACAAGTACAAATCTGTGTAGTAAGAATGATCCAATTTTTACTTTTAGGAGAAGGTATTCAATCGTGTTTTGCGATAGCATCAAACATCCGTAAGCAAAAACTAAATAAACTAAACCCGAACCAGCATTTTTTACAAATGAGCCAAATGTTAATCTTGAATTAGATTTAAAAAAAATTAAAACTTTGTAGAATATTATGTGAATTAACTCTGTCATTTATTTTGTTAAATGTAAAAATAGCGATTCAAGATTATCGTGATCTGCACCTTTTATTTGTTCAAGAATATCTTTGCTGTCAGAAAATATCATTTTGCCATCTTTAATTATTCCAATTCGTGTACAGATTTCTTCGGCAACATTTAAACTGTGTGTGGACATGAAAACCGCTGATCCATTATTTGCCTTTTCTCTTAAAACATTTTTTACTATTAATGCACTTTGCGGATCTAATCCCACCATTGGTTCATCAACAATCAGTAATTTGGGATCATGAAGCAAGGCAGATGCAATTGTTATTCTTTGTTTCATACCTTGAGAATATTCTTCAGTTCGTTTATCAATCCAATCCCCAATTTGAAGTGTTTCTATTGTTTCATCAATCTTGGTTCGTAATTTATTTTTCTCAATGGAATAAAGTCCTCCACAAAAAAATAAAAATTCTCTGCCTGTTAGTTTTTCATAAATAAATGGCTGATCAGGAATGTAGCCAATCAAAGTTTTTGCTTTAATTGGTTCTTTAACAATATCATTTCCATCAATAATAATTTGACCTGATGTTGCAGTGTAAAGTCCGCTTATCATTTTTATAGTAGTGGTTTTACCAGCACCATTTTGGCCAAGAAATCCAAAAAAATCACCGGCATTTACTTTTAGATTTAAATTATCAACCGCAGTAAATGATCCAAACTTTTTTGTAATGTTTATTAATTCAAGCATTTGTTTTTACGTTATTCTGGTAGAGTTAATGCAAGATATAAAATGATAGTCTGAAAAATCAGATTTCAGCAGATCTTAATGCAGATAAATCTTCATAGGTTATTAACATAAGATCATCATCTTTTATATTTGTTACTGATAATATTCTATCTTCTTGTATAGATATAGCTTTGTTTAAAATATCTTTAATTGTTCGCGCGTTATAAAAATTCTTTCTCTTCTCTTTCTGTAACTCATTTATCAATTCAAACAATTGTTGCCAGGCACCTTCATCTAATTGATAATTATTCTTCTGGCTAATACTATAAGCTATTTCAAGCAACTGCCTTGTATTATAAGATTCAAAATCAAAAATGTATGGGAACTGATTTTGTAAAACCGGGAAATCATTTATTAACTTTTCTATATCATTTTTATTCCCTGCTAGAATTACTACAACATCCTCACCCATCAGGTAAATCTTCTTTAAAAAATATTGAAGTAAAGAATCACTAAAATCGCTTGTAACCTGCAGGCTTACAATTGCATCATTTACAAGAATAACATTACCTTGCAGTTTTTTAAATAACTCATCAATCATCAAGTAAGCATCTATCTTGCTTAACCCATAAAATGTAGAACCATCAATTTCAAATAATTGTCCTTTGCTTAAACGTCGGCATTCTTTTAAACTTTTAGCATACAATCTTGCAATCGTTGATGTTCCAGAACCAGGTTCTGTAATAAATATTGCATTTAAAAGTTTGTGAATTGAAGCAATAGATTTTTCTTTCTTTAAATTATTTACCATCACTGAGGCAAGAACTTTATTAAATACATTTTTTACATTATCAAGTCCAACAAGATTGTTTACTTCTGAAAGATACTTTTCTGCACTTTTTGTATCTGTTTTATAAATATTATTTCTTGCATTAAGATTTAATAATGCTGAATGAATATCTTCTTTTTCCAAAGTATTTAATGCTGCAAAATCTCTTTCATTTTCTTCAAGCAACTGATAACGTTTACTTAACTCAACCTTTGTTTCATTAAATAAGTTCCTAATTAATCTTGCATTTCCAAAAGTTTCATCAGCGTTGGAACAAATATTTTCTAAACTCTCAGTTAGTTGTACTTCTGCTTTTGAGCTTAATATATATTTATCCTTTGCTGAAAAGATTTTAAAGATCTCAGTTAATTCTTCAGGTGAATAATTATTAAATGTAAAAACATGGGTAAACCTGGATTTTAATCCTGGATTTGAATCAATAAAATTTTGCATTGGTTCAGGATATCCGGCAGCAATAACAAAAAATTTATTTTTATAGTCTTCCATCCTTTTTAAAATTATATCAATTGCTTCCTGCCCAAAATCATGTCCACTTTTTTCACGTTTAAGAGTATAAGCTTCATCAATAAAAAGTATTCCACCTAAAGCCAGGTTTATTACTTTCTCGGTTTTTTGAGCAGTTTCACCGATATACTCACCAACAAGTTCTGCTCTATCAACTTCAATTATATGCCCGTGTTCAAGTATTCCAATAGATTTAAAGAATTTTCCTAACAATCGTGCAACAGTTGTTTTTCCTGTTCCCGGATTACCTAAGAAAATACAATTTGCAGAAATACTTTCTTCAGTTTCAATTCCTTGTTTTTTTCTTTCGTTAACAAAGTTAAGATAAGTTATAAAATCTTTTAATGATTGTTTAAGACTCTTTAATCCAACAAGGTTATCAAATTCAGAAAGTAGATCATTAAGTGATAAGTTTTCTAAAGATGATCTTTTAAGCTGCTCAATATTTTTTGGTTGTTGTGTTGTCTGTTTGTTAGGCAAAGCTTTTTGTGATGAGTTCACATCAATAAAGTTTACAACTTCTTCAAGTCCAATTTGAAAGGTATGTTTTAATATCAAAGTATTTTCAAGTAGAATCTCAATTCGTCCTTCACCTTGTTTCCAGAATCCTGGTAATGGTGTGCCCCAACTCTGTACAAACTCTATTCTTTCCCAATCATTTTTTATCTCAAGTGTAAAATCATTTCTACCAACTTCCTCATCTTCAAAATACCAAATAGTTAAACCTTTGTTTATAGAATTTTCTTTATGTTGATTTGGATTAGTTAAGATTATTTCAGCAGCAACAAAACAGGTAATGGTTTCGTCAAACTGCAATAGGTAAGTTCGTTTATGTGATTGAAGTGATTCCTCAAAGTTGAACATTCTTACCGAATCAATTTCAAAATTACTTGAGTCAACTATAGAATTTACATGCAATGAATCTGACAAAGCAGGATTAACTACTAGTGGCTTTTGATTTTTTTCCCCTTTTATGAATGATTTGTTGTTTTTTAAATCATTCTCAGTATTTGTTCGCATATTTTAGTCGATCATTAGAAAGATAAAATTCATTTTTTATGAATATTTCAAATACCTTGCCATCAAAAAAATGCCTATTTAAAACAAAAAAGGCGAGATTGAATCTCGCCTTGTAAATTTAACAGAATGAGTTTCTGTCAATATTCTATAATAAGTTATTAATACATTCCGTCCATACCGCCCATACCACCGTGTGGCATAGAAGGCATTGCTGGTTCTTTTTCCTTTTTCTCAAATACAACTGCTTCAGTTGTAATTAACAATGATGAAACAGATGCAGCATTTTCAAGAGCTGTTCTTGTTACTTTTGTTGGATCAATAACACCAGCTTTGATTAAGTTTTCATACTTTTCGGTTGCTGCGTTAAATCCAAAATCATCTTTACCTTCTTTAACTTTCCAAAGAACAACTGAGCCTTCGATTCCAGCATTTTCAACAATTTGTTTTAATGGTTCTTCAAGTGCTTTTTTTACGATCTGGATACCAGTTGTTTGATCAGGATTTTCACCAGTTAAATTTTCGATTACACTTATTGCTCTAACTAAAGCAACACCACCACCAGCAACTATTCCTTCTTCAACTGCAGCACGGGTTGCGTGTAATGCATCTTCAACACGAGCTTTCTTTTCCTTCATTTCAATTTCTGTAGATGCACCGATTTTTAATACAGCAACACCACCAGAAAGTTTTGCTAATCTTTCCTGCAATTTTTCTTTGTCGTAATCTGATGTTGATTTTTCAATCTGAGCTTTAATTTCATTAATTCTTTTCTTAATGTCATCAGTTTTTCCAGATCCTTCAACAATTGTAGTGTTGTCTTTATCTATTACAACTTTTTTAGCTCTACCTAAATATTCTAAAGTAGCATTTTCAAGTTTGTAACCTTGTTCTTCAGAAATTACTGTTCCGCTTGTAAGAACTGCAATATCTTCTAACATTGCTTTTCTTCTATCACCAAAACCAGGAGCTTTAACAGCAGCAACTTTTAGTGTACCGCGAATCTTATTAACCACTAATGTTGCCAAAGCTTCGCCTTCAAGATCTTCAGAAATGATTAACATTGCTTTACCTTGTTGAGCAACTTTTTCAAGTACTGGTAAAAGATCTTTCATTGCAGAGATTTTTTTATCGTGGATTAGAATAAATGGATCTTCCAAAATAGTTTCCATTGATTCTGTATCGGTAACAAAGTAAGGAGAAATGTAACCACGATCGAATTGCATACCTTCTACAACTTCTAAAACTGTATCTGCTGATTTGCTTTCTTCAACTGTGATAACACCATCTTTACCAACTTTTTCCATTGCATCAGCAATTAAATTACCAATTGCTTTATCATTATTAGCAGAAATTGAACCAACCTGTGCAATTTCATTTCTTCCTTCAACTTCTTTGCTAACTGATTTTAAATATTCAATAACTTTAGTAACTGCTAAATCAATTCCTCTCTTAAGATCCATTGGATTTGCGCCAGCGGTAACGTTCTTTAAACCTTCTCTGTATATAGCTTGTGCTAGTACGGTTGCAGTTGTAGTTCCATCACCCGCTACATCACTGGTTTTAGAAGCTACTTCGCGAACCATTTGAGCACCCATATTTTCAACTGGATCATCAAGATCTATTTCTTTTGCAACTGAAACACCATCTTTTGTAACGGTTGGTGCGCCAAATTTCTTTTCTAAAATTACATTTCGTCCTTTTGGACCAAGTGTAACTTTAACTGCATTTGCTAATTTATCAACACCACTTTTTAATTTAGCACGGGCATCAGTGCTATATTCAATTAGTTTTGCCATAGTTTATTCCTTTATTTTTATAATTAATTACTTACCTAAAATTCCGAAGATGTCGCTCTCACGCATAATGAGATATTCTTCGCCATTAATCGATACTTCAGTTCCGCTGTATTTGCCATAAAGAACTTTGTCACCAACTTTAACTTCCATTTTAATTGCTTTACCATCGTCTGCAACTCTACCTGGGCCAACAGCAACAACGTTACCTTCAACTGGTTTTTCTTTTACTGTGTCTGGTAAGATGATTCCGCCAGCAGTTTTTTCTTCTGCCGCAGCAGGTTTAACAACAACTCTGTCACCAAGTGGTTTT